>Ga0189286_100154_pt1 | contig 36627 bp, 33 predicted proteins | sample UW69minimetaG_FD_130330 | JGI IMG/M metagenome (GOLD analysis project Ga0189286, IMG submission 130330) | Marine microbial communities from the Costa Rica Dome - UW69 mini metaG | ecosystem: Environmental > Aquatic > Marine > Oceanic > Photic zone | place: Costa Rica: the Eastern Pacific...
GCTACTAACTTACTAGCGCAACCCGCTGATACTGCTCGATATTTCCAGAACCTCCCAGTTTAGAGCGTCGCTCGCTGCCAGTCCGTCCCGCCGCCGTGCGCCTCAGCGCCGCCGGTGAAGGGGTGTTTAGTGAGGACCCAAATGAGTCGCAAGCGGTTTTTGAAGAAAAAATCATTTTCTCTGAGAAAAAGTGGTGACCAACTGCCGCAACTCACCATAAGTATCTGAATTTACGTGTAATCCTTGAGTTTAGTTGCTATTTCGAAAGCAACGTCAGCATTTGGGTCGCCAGAGGGCTGATCGCCGCCCGCGCATCAGCCACCAGAGCCGTAGCACGCTGGGATGTTTCTCTCTGCCCTGCCTGCAAAACCTGTGCGGCCAAATGCTCACCGGCCATGGTGCCCTCTTCCTCACGCCGCGCCAGCCCCGCCTCCTGCAACTGGGCATAGTCCGCCGCGAAGTTGTCAGTCATCGGGCCACTGACCACGGGACAGCCCAATGTGATCGCCTCCCAGGGATTGTGGCCCTGCGTGTCCCCGAAGCTGCCGCCCACCAAAGCCAGCTGCGCCACACGGTACCAGAGCCCCAGCTCCCCAAGCGTGTCGGCCACATAGACTTGATGTGTCGTGGCCACGTACTGCCCTGCACTGCGCTGTCCATGTCGCAGCCCCGCAGCTTTCAGAGCCGCACAAACCTCTGCCCCACGCTCCGGGGCGCGCGGCACCACAATCAACAGCGCGTCGGCATCTGCCTCCAAAACGCGAGCCTGCGCGGCTAAAGCCACCGCTTCGTCCGGTGCATGGCTGGATGCTGCGAGCCAGACACGCCGCGCGCCCACAGCCTCCTTCACAGTCGCAAGCGCCTGCGCGTCCACCGACAAGGGCACAGCCGCGGGTTTCAACGACGGCATCTCGTGCACATCCCCAGCCCCAAGCTGCATCAGAAAGTCGACGGTGCGGGCGTCCTGCGCCGCCACATAAGAGAATAGCCGCATCAGATGCGCAAACCCGGAGCGGAACCGGCGCCGTTTCTCAAACCCGCCTTCCGTGAGACGTGCATTGATATACGCCAGCGGAATGCCCCGCCGTGCCACGTCACAGATGATCCCGGGCCAGAGGTCCTGTTCCGACCAGATCGAGACATCCGGCCGCCAATGATCCAGGAACTGCGTGACAAATGCTGGGCCATCCAACGGTAAAAACTGATGCATCACACGCGGCGGCAGGTTTTGGGCAAACACCTGCGCCGAACTACGTGCGGTAGACGTGACAAGGAAATGCACATCCGGGCGCATCTCTCCCATCTTCGCCAGCAACGGCCGCAACGCCAGCACTTCGCCAAGCCCAACCGCGTGAATCCAGACCAATGGACCCGCAGGCCGCGCCAGACTTGGTTGCCCCAGTTTCTCCTGCGCGCGGGCCGGATCATCTTTGCCGCGCGCCATACGCCGCGCCACCACCCGCCGCATCAACGGCTGCAAGCAGGGGCGCAGCGCCAGGTAACACCGCAATTGCCAGCCGAAAGCCGGATCGCTGCGCCGGAATGTCTTCTGCATAATCCTCTGCCTATGCCTTGATTGCCCCTTCCAGGACTTTAAACACAGGCCGCCTCACAAGGCCATGGGGGCGCTTTTGCGTTGCGCGCAAACAACGATAAAGGGAAAACCGGCGTTAATGAGCGGTGAAGGACTTTCTGAAACAGTACGCGAGAAGTCACTACTCGTTGCGTAACCAAAGCCGGATTCGACATGCCCCTGATGAACTCCCTGCGCACAATAGCGCGCGCCATGGGCGGCCCGACCTATTTGCCTTCCCTCATCGCTTTGGTGGTGTGGGTGTCTTTCGCCGTCTATGTCGAACGCAACGAAACCTTTATCACCAAACAGGAACAGCGCACACTGGCGGTCAGCGAAACCAGCCGGTTACGCGCTCAGGTCGAAGGCTATGTCAGCGCCGACATTCAGCTGGTGCGCGGCATGATCGCTGCGCTCACCGCGAATTTGGAAATGTCCCAGGCTGAATACAGTCAATTGGTTGAACTGGCGATGGGCCGGCATCAGGAATTCCTGAACATCGCTGCCGCGCCGGGACTGATTGTGAACCGCGTCTTCCCTTATGAAAAGAACAAAGCAGCCCTCGGTCTGGACTACAATAAAAACGAGGCGCAACGCGCCGCCGCCTATCAAGTCCGGGACACAGGGGAAATGGTTCTTGCCGGCCCCATCAACCTCGTGCAGGGCGGCACGGGATTTGTGGCGCGCTTCCCGGTCTGGGACACCCGCAATGGGCAACGCCAGTTCTGGGGATTGGTCGCCGCCGTGATCGACGCCAACCTCCTGTATCAAGAGGCTGGGCTTCTTGACCCCGATCTGCACATTGATGTGGCCTTGGTTGGCAAAGACGGCAAAGGCGCGGACGGCGAGCTCTTCTTTGGAGATGCCGCTGTTCTGGACGATTCTCCCATACTCATGGACATCCAACTGCCAAGTGGCTCCTGGCAATTGGCCACCCGCCCCAAAGGCGGCTGGGCCCTGACCGCAGACGACATGTGGCCACGCCGGATTGCATTCTTCATTGTGGGCCTTCTGATTTTGATCCCCACAGTTGCCGCGGGACGCCTGTCCGATACCCGACGAACCGCAATCAACACGCTCAAGCGGCGGGAAGCCGAACTCGAACGCCTCTCGCTGGTTGCCAAACACGCCTCCGACAGCATCATCCTGAGCACCCCTGATGGTCACATTCAATGGGTCAACGAGGGCTTTACACGGATGACCGGCTATTCTTTCGATGAGGCTGTCGGACAACATGTCGGCCAACTGCTCAATTCCGCGAACACCAACCCAGATACGATTCAGGAAATGATCTCCCAGCGCAATCTGGGGAACCGGTTCCATTGTCAGATCATCAACAAAACAAAAGACGGGCGTGATATATGGGTCGGCACCAACATCTTCCCGATCAAGGATGAAGACGGCAACGTCACCATGAACATCGGGATCGAGCGCGACATCACCCTAACCAAGAACCACGAGAAAGAACTGGCCGAAGCCAAGCTGGTAGCCGAAAAGGCGGACCGCGCCAAATCCGAATTTCTGGCGAACATGAGCCATGAAATCCGCACGCCAATGAATGGCATTCTAGGCATGGCCGACGTTCTCAATGAAAGTGAACTCTCCATTGATGATCGCCAGTGCGTCGACACCATCCGGAACAGCGGCTACGCCCTGCTCAAGATCATCAACGACATTCTCGACCTCTCCCGCCTGGAAAGTGGGAAACTGGAAGTGTCCGAGGTGGACTTCAACCTGCGTCGATGTGTTGACGGGGCGGTAGAGTTGCTCCGCCGAAAAGCAGAGCAAAAAGGTATCTTATTGGCGGTTGAATATGCCGAAGGCTTACCGACCTATGTGCGTTCCGACGACGGTCGCCTGCGCCAGATCATCGTAAACTTGGTGGGTAATGCGGTGAAGTTCACCTCCGAAGGAGGCGTATGGGTTGTGGTGGAACCTGACGCCGCAGAAAACGGTATTGTCATTTCCGTTCGTGACACCGGCATTGGTATCACCCCAGAACAAGCAAAACGCATTTTTGACCGTTTCTCCCAAGCGGATGCTGCCACGACACGCGCCTTTGGTGGCACCGGGCTAGGCCTGACAATCTCCTCAATGCTCGCCCGGCGGATGGGAGGAAGCATCACGCTTTGTCCGGAGTATAAAGACGGTGCTTGCTTCATTGCAAAGATTGAAACGAAAGAAGCCCAAGGTCGTCAGTCTGAAACGGAAGCCCCCACCATATTTGCGTCTGAACACTTGCAAGGTGCACGCATCCTGCTGGCAGAAGACAATAAAACAAACCGTCTCTTGATCAAAAAATATCTGACTGGATTTGGTGTCGAGTTGATCGAGGTGGAAAACGGCCTGCAGGCTGTTGAATTCTGCAAAGCCTACAATCCGGACGTTGTGCTGATGGACATGTCAATGCCGGAACTGGACGGGGTGGAAGCCACCCGTATCATCCGTTCGCTGCCGATCCATCAGCCGCCCATCGTGGCGCTGACAGCCAATGCATTTGACAGTGACAAAGAGGCTTGCCTGGACGCGGGTATGGATTACTTCTTGTCCAAGCCGATCAACAAGGCCCACCTTCTGCAGGCCCTGTCGACCCAGTTGGAACACCGCAAGGCCTCCTGACCTATCGACATTCCGGGAACGGCGGCGCAACCTTTGGCGCCGCCTCCCTGATTACTTAGGCAGCAGGCATCCGCTTTTCAACAATCTCCGCCCACCAGGAGCAGCCCGCCGGAATAGCCTCGTCGTTGAAGTTGTACTCTGGGTGATGCACCATCGCGCCGTCTTCGCCGTTGCCGACGAGAATATAGGCCCCTGGACGTTCTTCCAGCATGAAGGCAAAGTCCTCACCGCCCATCACCAATGGCGCTTCATCACATTGACCGGAAATCGATTTGGCCACTTCAGCGGCAAATTCGGTCTGTGCCTCAGAGTTCACCATCACCGGGTAACCACGGTGATAAACAACCTCAACCGTGCCACCAAAGGTCGCTGCGATGCCTTTGCAGATCTCGTCGATCCGCTCTTCCGCCAATGCACGCATGTCTTTGGACATGGTGCGCACGGTGCCTTTGATGTGCACTTCCTGAGGGATAACGTTGAACGCTTTGGACGAGGTCTCAAAGCTGGTCACCGACACAACCACCTGATCCACAGGATCAGCGTTGCGGCTGGCAATGGTTTGCAGCGCCAGCACCGCCTGCGCGGACATCACCGTGGTGTCCACAGTGTCATGCGGCTTGGCAGCGTGACCGCCCCGGCCTTCAAAGTGGATCTCAAACTGGTCTGTCGCGGCAAAGAACGAGCCCGGACGGATCGCAAAGGTGCCCAGTGGCACGCCCGGCCAGTTGTGCATGCCGTAAACTTCCTGAATGCCCCAACGCTCCATCAGGCCGTCTTCGCACATCTCGCGACCACCGCCGCCGCCTTCTTCGGCAGGCTGGAAGATCACCACAACGGTGCCGTCAAAATTGCGGGTCTCCGCCAAATACTTCGCCGCACCCAGAAGCATGGCAGTGTGCCCATCGTGACCACAGGCATGCATCGCACCTGGCGTCTTGGAGGCATACTCCAGACCAGTCTGCTCGTGGATCGGCAGTGCGTCCATATCCGCACGCAGGCCAATCACCTTGCCAGATCCGGTCTCTTTGCCTTTGATCACGCCAACTACGCCGGTGCGGCCAATGCCGGTGACAACTTCGTCCAGACCAAACTCTTCCAGCTTTTCCGCTACAAGCGCGCTGGTGCGGTGGGTCTCAAACAGGATCTCCGGGTTCTCATGCAAATCACGGCGCCAAGCGGTGATTTCGTCGTGCAACTCTGCAAAACGGTTCTTGGTGGGCATAGTTGTTCCTCGCTCAATAGTACGTTCTTAGGCCGCAGGCATGCGGCGTTCGATCACTTCCGACAGAAAACTGCTCCCGTGCGGGATTGCCTCGTCGTTAAAGTTATATTCGGGGTGGTGCAGCGCCGCGCTGTCGCCGTTACCCACCATGATGAAGGCCCCGGGCCGCGCTTGCAACATGTAGGAGAAGTCCTCTCCGCCCATTTTAAGGGGCGCTTCATGACAGCTGCCAGACACCGCGGTCGCCACTTCTTGTGCAAACGCGGCCTGCTCATCCCAGTTGATGGTCGCAGGCGTGATCCGTTGATAGTCGACCTTGGCCGTGCCGCCAAACGTCGCCGCAACTCCGGCAACAACCTCTTTCATGCGCGCCTCAACCATATCCTGCGTATCCGGATTGAAGGTACGCACGGTTCCCTTCAGCGTCGCCGTGTGCGGGATCACATTGTAGACGTCGGATCCGGTCTGAAACGAGGTCACCGACAAAACCGCACGGTCGATCGGGTCAACGTTGCGGCTCACAATCGACTGCAGCGCCAGATGGATCTGACTGCCTATCATGGTTGGGTCGATGGTCTTATTTGGCTGCGCCGCATGGCCACCCTTGCCTTCAATCTCAATGGTGAAGAAATCCACCGCCGCCAACAAAGGCCCTTTGCGCAAGGCAAACTCGCCAACCGGCAAGCCAGGGTAGTTGTGCATGCCATAGACCTCTTTGATACCAAAGCGCTCCATCATGCCGTCTTCCACCATGGCCAAAGCGCCATTGCCGCCTTCTTCGGCAGGCTGAAAGATCACCGCCACAGCGCCATCAAAGTTGCGCGTCTCGCTGAGATACTTCGCGGCACCGAGCAACATCGCCGTATGCCCATCATGGCCACAGGCATGCATCGCCCCTTCGTGCTTGGAGGCATAGTCCAGCCCGGTCTGCTCCGCCATAGGCAGCGCATCCATATCAGCGCGCAGGCCAATCACATTGCCTTTGGTGTCACTCTTACCTTTGATCAGGCCGACCACACCTGTGCGACCTATGCCGGTGACAACTTCGTCACATCCAAACGCCTTGAGCTTTTCTGCCACCAAAGCGGACGTGCGATGGGTTTCATACAGCACCTCTGGATGCGCATGGATGTCCCGCCGCCACTCGGTAATTTCGGCGTGCAACTCCGCAAAACGGTTCTTGACCGGCATGTTTCTCTCCCCTGCCCCTGCTTTAGTCTGCGCTCGGCATTCGCCGCTCAATCATCTCAACAAACCAACTGCTACCGAGTGGGGTCGCCTCATCATTGAAGTTGTATTCCGGGTGGTGGCACTGCGCGCTGTCGCCATTGCCCAAGAAGATGTAGGCGCCTGGACGCTCTTCCAGCATGAACGAGAAGTCTTCGGCAGGCATAATCGGCGGCACATTGGCGTCTACATTTGTCTCGCCGGCCACCGCTTGTGCCGCTTCCACGGCAAACTCGGTCTCGCGGTCATGGTTGACTGTGACGGGATAACCCTCTTCCCAGATCACTTCCGCCGTCGCGCCAAACGCCAATGCCGTATGGGTGGCGACCTCGCGAATACGCCGTTCTGCCAACTCACGATTGTTGTTGTCCAACGTGCGAACGGTGCCTTTCATACGCACTGTATGGGCGATCACATTTGATGCATTGCTATCGGTTTCAAGCGTCCCAACGGTCAGAACAACCCGCTCAATCGGCTTCACATTCCGCGACACAATGCTCTGCAACGACACCAGAATTTGGGCTGCGACAAGAGTGGTATCCACCGCCGCCGCAGGCTCTGCGGCATGGCCACCCTTGCCTGTAACAACGATCTCGAATTCATCCGCAGACGCCATCAATGCCCCTGGGCGGATGGCAAACTCGCCAACCGGAATGCCCGGTCCATTGTGCATGCCATAGACTTCCTGAATGTTCCACCGGTCCATCATGCCATCCCGGCACATCTCGCGGCCACCGCCGCCGCCTTCTTCGGCAGGTTGGAAAATCATCACCGCTGTGCCGTCAAAGTTCCGTGTCTCCGCCAGATACTTCGCCGCGCCCAGCAACATCGCCGTGTGCCCATCATGGCCACACGCGTGCATCTTGCCGTCAATCTTGGAGGCGTAATCCAGCCCGGTCGCCTCATGAATCGGCAGCGCGTCCATGTCCGCGCGCAATCCAATCACACGCCCTTTTGTGTCCGTCTTGCCTTTGATCACAGCCACAACGCCGGTCTGCCCGATGCCCAACGTGATCTCATCTACACCAAACTCTTTCAGACGCGCCTGCACAAAATCGGCGGTCTCATGCACATCAAACATCAGTTCTGGATTCTCATGCAGGTGGCGCCGCCAACCGGTGATCTCATCGTGCATTTGCGCAATACGATTGCGGATAGGCATGGGCACTTCCTCCAAAAAAACATGATTTGCTGATCGCTCGGCGAGACTGAACCAATGTTCAATGACTGGCAAGAGCCACCGCGAAAATAATTCACATATCAAGCAAACCTCCGCCACCCCATGCGTCAACATGAGTCAGCCAAAACCGCGTCACAACGCTCGCACCGCCAGGCACAAAGCGCTAAGCTGCAAGCATGCGAACTTGGATACGCCACCGGGCCACGATTCTCCTTCTCTTCATCATCCTGCTTGTTGCGCTCGCCAGCGGCGTTTGGCGCTATGGCTATGTGCAGGCGCTTGATCAATTGGCCCGGCGCGGCGAAGCTGACCTTGCACTGGCCGCCGACAGGCTCACCGCACAGCTGCAACGTTATCAAGAGCTTGCGGTCCTGATGGCAGAGCATCCAACCCTGCTCGCCTTGAGCAAAGACCAAACAAACCCCCAGCCCAGCGCCGACCTCCTTCTGGAAGTGGCTGACAAAACCGCGGCGCTCGACCTGATCTATGCCAGCGCCGACGGCACCATTCTGGCCACCGCCCAAGAAGACGCCATTCCCTCCCAAAACCTCACCGGCACCCCCTATTTCACCCGCGCCTTGCACGGGGCCATTGGCACCCACCACGCTGTCGATACACGCTTCAACCAGCGCGCTTTTTATTTCTCCGCTCCCAGCTTTGGTGCCAACGGCAAAGTGGCCGCTGTCCTCACTGTGGTGGTGGATATGGCCGATGTCGAAGGCAACTGGCGCGGCGACGGTCCTGCCGTCTACTTTGTCGATGACGCCCACGAGGTCTTCATCACCAACCGCTCCGAACTCCTGTTCTGGCAGCGCCCCGCAGGCGGCACCGGCCTTGTGCCGCCAGACAGCCCCGCTCCAGCTTTCTCCAGCCGCACAACGACAGGCTATGAAATCTGGAAAATGGATTGGGGTCCCTACATTCCTGAGCGCGGCTTGCATATCGTAAAAGACCTACCAATCATCGACCTCGTCGCGGAAGCCATTGTCGACGTCAGCTTCGCCCGCCGCATTGCTGGCCTTCAGGCGGGCGCCATCGCGGCCGTGGTCATGGTGTTTGGCCTGATTTTGTTGCAAGTGCTGGAACGCCGCCGCGTACTGGCCCAAGCCAACGCCGAACTCGAAGAGCGCGTCACCCACCGCACCAAAGCCCTCTCCGCCACCAACGAAGCGCTGCGCCGCGAAATCACCGAGCGCGAAGAGGCCGAAGCTGCCCTCAAGAAAGCCCAATCCGATCTTGTGCAAGCTGGCAAACTCTCCGCCCTTGGCCAAATGAGCGCCGGCATCAGCCACGAACTCAACCAGCCGCTTCAGGCCATTCAGACCTTCGCCGACAACGGGACTAGGTTTCTGGAGCGGGAGAACACCGAGAAAGCCGGTGAAAACCTCACCCGCATCTCACAAATGGCCAGCCGCATGGCCCGCATCATCAAAAACCTGCGCGCCTTTGCCCGCAATGAAAACGAGCCCATGGGCAAGGTCGATCTGGTCGCCACCATCAGCCAGGCGGTCGAACTCACCGAGCTGCGCCTCAACCAGGACAACATCAACCTCAGCTGGGCAGCGCATTCCTACAACGTTCCGATCTATGCCTTAGGCGGCGAGGTCCGCCTCGCACAGGTGTTTGTCAACCTGATCAACAACGCCGCCGACGCCATGTCCGACAGCGACGAACGCCAGATCGACATCTCCATCGTCACCGCCCCGCGCCTCTGCGTAAACATCCGTGACACCGGCCCCGGCATCGACGCCCCCGACAAGATCTTTGACCCGTTTTACACCACCAAGGAAGTCGGCAGCTCCGAAGGCATGGGCCTCGGCCTCTCCATCAGCTATGGCTTGGTGCAAAGCTTTGGCGGCAACATCCGCGGCACCAACCTGCCCTCCGGCGGCGCCCTGTTCACCGTCGAACTGGACCAATGGCAAGAGGAGAGCCCGTCATGACAGCGCCTGTTCTGGTGGTCGATGACGACCCCATCGTGCGCGAAGCCCTGACCCAGACGCTGGAGCTCGAGGAGTTTCCGGTGATCTCCGCAGGCTCCTTTGTCGAGGCCAAAGACCACATCACAGCGGCCTTCACCGGCGTGATCCTCTCGGACATGCGCATGCCCGGCCGCGACGGCTTTCACCTCTTGCAGTTCACCCGCGACACCGACGCCGAACTGCCCGTGATCCTGCTCACCGGTGAAGGCGACATCCCCATGGCCGTGCGCGCCATGACCCAGGGTGCCTTTGGTTTCCTGGAAAAACCCTGCGCCCCGGTCGAACTCATTGCCGTGATCGAACGCGCCCAAAAGGCCCGCGCCATGGCGCTGGAAAACCGCCGTCTCAAAGCCCAGCTGGAAACCGGCGACGCCGCCGCCCGCATCATCTACGGCACCTCGCCCCAAGCCGAAGCCCTGCGCCACCGCGCTCGCTCGGTCGCCCGCATCAACGCCGAAGTGCTGATCTCCGGCCCGCCCGGCGCGGGCATCTCCAAAGTGGCCGAAGTCATCCACCTCTGCGGCGCTCACCCCGAAGGCCCCTTTGCCAAACACACCGCCGCAGGCATGGACCCCGCCGCCTTTGCGGCCCTCATCGAGGACACCCAAGGCGGCAGCCTCTTCCTGGACGAAGTGCAATCCATGCCGATGCAGACGCAATTTGCCCTGCTGACCCTACTGGAAACCGACGAACACCCGCGCCTGATCTTTGGCAGCGCCGCGCCTCTGGATGACGCCGTGCAATCCGGCGCCCTGCACGCCGACCTCTATTACCGCCTCGAAGCGCTGCAAGTCCGCATCCCCGGACTGTCCGAACGTCCCGAGGACATCCCTGTGCTCTTCCGTCACTACGTGGCACAGGCCGCCGAACAGGCTGGCATCGCCGCGCCCGACATCACCCCCGAAGTGATCTCGTCTTTGATGGCTCAAGACTGGCCCGGCAACGCCCGCGCCCTTATGAGCGCCGCCATGCGCTTCACCCTAGGCCTGCCCGGCGAGGAAACCCAAACCGCTGGCTTGGGCCTCGCCGATCAAATGGCACAGGTCGAGCGATCTCTGCTTGCAGAAGCGCTGCGCAAGCACCAAGGTCGGGCCGCCGCAGCAGCCGAGGCGCTCAAGCTGCCGCGCAAAACCATGTATGACAAACTTGCCAAATACGGCCTCAAGCCCGAAAGCTTTCGATGACCGCGACCACCGAGCCATCGCACGCCCCGGCCCCCGCGCATCTCACGCGCCGCGCCGGATGGCTGGCCATTGCCGCCATGTTTGGCCTCAACGGCGCGCTTTTTGGCCTCTGGGCCAGCCGCATCCCCGCTTTCAAGGCCACCCATGAGCTGAGCCATGCAGGGCTCGGCGCGCTCCTGTTGCTACTTGCAGGTGGGGCGATCTGCGCCTTCCCATTGGCGGGCCGTCTGGCCGATCACTACGGCGCGGCACGTGTGACTAAGACCTTGGCAGTTATTAAAATCACCGCACTGTTAGCGCTCGCAATTGCCCCCAACGTGCCCATGCTCGCCATCGCGCTTTTCCTCTTTGGGGCGATCCACGGCGGCATGGATGTCACCATGAACGCCTGGGGCGCAGAGGTCGAACGCTGGGCCAAACGCCCACAGATGTCCTCCTATCATGCTATGTGGAGCCTTGGCGCCGGGCTGGCCGCAGGCACCGGCTTTGTGGCGATCTCTCTTGGCGCAACCCCGCTTGTGCACTATGCCCTGATCGGCCTGCCGGTTGTGGCCCTGCTCTGCTGGCTCGGCAATATTCCTTGGACCTCCCCAACCAACCGTGAAAGCAAAGCGCCGATCTTCTCCATTCCAAAAGGTCAGCTTGTGCTGGTCGGCCTGCTCGCGTTTGGGGCCTCGATGGGGGAAGGTGCCATCGCTGACTGGAGCGCGGTCTATCTGGTGGATATCGGCGGCGCGCCTGAAAACTGGGCGGCCATGGGCTATGCAATCTTCTCGGTGACCATGGTGGCAATGCGCCTGCTTGGCGACATGATCACCCGCTTGACTTACCCGGAAATGGCGGCCCGCGTCAGCGGCCTCATCGCGGCCGGGGGCGCCGCGCTCACCGTGCTCTTCCCGACACCCCCGCTCATTCTAACGGGCTTTGTGCTGATGGGCATCGGCTACGCCCTGATCTTCCCCCTCGCCTTCAGCCGCGCCGCCAACGACCCCCACGAAAGCCCCGGCAAAGCCCTCGCGGGCACCGCCACCTTCGGCTACGGCGGCATGCTGCTCGGCCCACCGGTGATTGGTTTCATCGCCAACGCGACCTCGCTCAGAGTGTCCTTTGGCGTGCTGGCAGTTCTGGCGCTGATGATTGCGGTGCTGAGTGGGGCGTTAAAGCGGGAGGTGTGATTGCGGCCTCCGATTCCGCCCCCAGCAACACGTCACAAATTCCTCGCAAACACCATCGGTTCCAGATATAGATTGCGAATGAGTTGCAATATTAGCGCCTACCCTTGGTACAAGTTTTTTCAGTCACTTTTCTTCTGGCAAGCCACGTGGTTTCTCTATTTTGAAAGCCACCTGTCCGCGTCCGAAGCCGTGCTTCTTTACGTGGTCTACGACTTGGCCACCATCGTCTTCGAAGTGCCTTCCGGCTATATGTCCGACCGTATTGGACGGAAACGGACTCTCATTGCTTCAGCAATCACATTCCTTGCCGCCTGCATGCTTTTGGTGATGAGTTTCACCTTCATCCAATTCGCCTTTGCGAATGTCTTGTTAGGGGCATCAATGGCCTTTGCCTCCGGGACAGACAGCGCGCTGTTGTTTGAAAGCCTCAAAGCCGAGTCCCGTGAAAAGGAACTCGCTCGCCACGAACTCAAAGCATGGCGGGCGGGGTTCAGCGCACTTGCACTTTCAGCTTTGGCAGGCGGCGCACTAGCACTCATAGACGACGTGCTGCCCTATGTGGCGATGGTGTTGGCAGCCGCAGCCGTCTTGATTTTGACCTTTCGCTTCAAAGAGCCAGAGCACAGAAAACAATCCACCCACCGCGACAACCTTCTCGATCTTGCCTCCAGTCTTCGACAGCCCACGTTGCTTTGGCTCCTGCTGCTGACCTTAACGATGTATGCCATGGGGCATATTCCATTTGTATTTGGCCAACCATTCATGCGCGAAGCCCTGAGCACCGCTGGTTACGCTGAGCAAACACCGCTTGTGTCTGGCGGCGTGTCTTTCGTGATGATGGCGATTTCGGTGGCGGTCTCACTTGTGGCCCTGCGCCTACGCAACAAACTGGGTTTGCCCCGCATCCTGTTATTGGCATTTGGGCTGCAAGTGGCGCTCACCATTGCCTTGGCATCTTCCAATGGCCTCTTTGTAATCTCGCTCCTGTTTCTGCGCATGGTGCCAGACTCTCTATCCGAACCTTTTATCAATGCGCGTATTCAACCTTTGCTTGGCGATGGCATTCGCGCCACGTATTTTTCGCTGCAAAGTTTGGCTGGCCGCGTGCTCTTCGCAATTGCGCTGAGTTGGGCAGCAGCAAGAACAGCCAGCGCTGACGAATTGCCCTATAGCGAGCTGCAACCAGTGTTGGTGGTCTTTGCGGCGTTTGGTGTGACAGCTTGGGCAGCTCTCGCCCTTACAGCCAGATACACCCAAGTCAACGACGACCAAGCGGAGCTGACAAGTGCGAGCACCGCGTCGCCCCGTTAACCTTTCCCCTCTCAAAAACGCACCTCCGCAAAACAGTCGCAATACCGACAGAATACCGACGTGATTTTTGCCGCAAACCGCCCTTCGGCCAAAACTTAACGCTCAGAGCGGTAGCATGCTGGTGGATTTGATTTCTTCCATAGATAACAAGGCGGTAACATTGTGCACCTTCACCTCTGAAATCAGAGCTTGATAAAAGGTGTCATAGGCGCGCGCGTTCTGCACCTGAACTTTCAGGATATAGTCTATGTCCCCCGCCAGCCGGTGCGCTTCCAAAACCTCAGGGCGCTCACGCAGGGCTTTGAGGAACTTCTGCTGCCAATCCGCCTCATGCTCGCTGGTGCGGATCAGAACAAAGAAACAAGCATCAAAACCAAGGGCTTCCGCATCAAGCAGCACTGTCTGCTGTCGGATCACCCCAGCCTCTTTGAGCTTGCGAATGCGATTCCACACCGGCGTCTTGGAGGAGCCTACACGTTTGGCAATTTCGTCCAGAGATTGCGCCGCATCCCGTTGCAGCTCGCCGAGAATTTTCTTATCCATATCGTCAATACGCAACGCCATCCCATTTTCCCCGCTCTTTGTGGAACACCGGCGTATTCCCCCAAACACACCGGAACGCACGTTTCTATTTCCGCCAACATCTGGCGGTTACGGGGAACAATTTCCTATATTCGCTGGGAAGTCAAACCCCGGGAGAGTCTCATGCCACGCGCATTCACACCCAAAGTCATCACCGCCAACGCCCTCATCGAAGGCGACGTGATCTATTTCACCAAAGACGACACTTGGACCCGTGACCTGGCCTGCGCCGAGTATCTCACGGATGAAGCGCACGCGCAGGTCCGCCTGTTGGAAGCATCGCAACAGGTTGATTTGGTGGTGGGGGCCTATCTGGCGGATGCCGCAGAGGGTGAAAACGGTCCCGAACCAACGCATTTCCGCGAAGAGTTCCGCCGGACCGGCCCATCAAACTACTTCCACGGCAAGCAAGCAGAGACGCAACAACAGGATGGTCAGGCGGCCTAAACCGCCCCCACATCGGCAGACACAAAGGTCCACCCATGTATCACTATAACGACTTTGACAAAGCCTTCCTGGCAGAGCGCAACCGTCAGTTCCGCGCACAGGTCGAACGCCGCATTGCAGGCAATCTGACCGAAGATGAGTTCAAACCACTGCGCCTGATGAACGGCCTGTACCTGCAGCTGCATGCCTACATGCTGCGCGTGGCAATTCCATACGGAACGCTGAGTTCCGCGCAAATGGACACGCTCGCGCTGCTGGCGGAGAAGTGGGACAAAGGCTACGGCCATTTCACCACACGCCAGAATATCCAGTACAACTGGCCCAAACTGACCGACGTGCCGGATATGCTCGACGCGTTGGGCGAAGTTGGCATGCACGCCATTCAGACCTCCGGCAACACCATCCGCAACGTGACCGCAGATCATTTCGCCGGTGCCGCTGCGGACGAGCTGGAAGATCCGCGTCCCGTGGCTGAACTGATCCGACAATGGTCCACTGACCACCCGGAATTCCAGTTCATGGGCCGCAAGTTCAAGATCGCAGTGAGCGCAGGGGATCAAGACCGTGCGGTCCTGAAAGCCCATGACCTTGCCGTGCGCATCGTGCAAAACGATAAAGGCGAGATCGGATACCAGATCATCGTAGGTGGCGGCCTGGGCCGGACACCTATGATTGGCAAGGTTCTCAATGACTTCCTGCCGCGCGAAGATCTGCTGCCTTATATCGAGGCAACTGTTTCGGTGTGGAACCAGATCGGCCGTCGCGACAACAAATACAAAGCCCGCATTAAGATCACCGTGCATGAAGCAGGCCTCGATGAATTCCGCGCAAAAGTAGAGGAGCGCTACGCAACTGTGCGCCCAACCTTCTCTGGCGTCGATCAAGACCTGTTTGAGGACATCAAAGCCCACTTTGCACCTCCGGCATTCCGCAACGCACCGACCGTCGAATATGACAGCGCCTACGATGCCAACCCCCTGTTTCGCAGCTGGGTCGATACCAATCTGACAACGCACCGCGCGTCGGGGTATGCAATTGTTACCGTTTCGATCAAAAAGCATGGCGACACCCCAGGCGACGCCACCGCAGATCAGATGCGGGCGCTAGCCGAGATCGCGCGCCAATACGGCCACGACGAGCTGCGTATCAGCCACGAGCAAAACGTGATCCTGCCACATGTGCACAAGTCTGACTTGCCCGCGGTCTATGCCGCACTGCGCGAAGCGGATCTACACACCGCCAACATCGGCCTTGTGAGCGACATCATCGCCTGCCCTGGCATGGACTACTGCGCCCTGGCGACTGCCCGCTCCATTCCCGTGGCGCAACAGATCGCAACCCGCTTTGACGAGTTGAAACTCGAGCACGACATTGGACACCTGCAGATCAAGATTTCGGGCTGCATCAACGCCTGTGGGCACCACCACGTGGGCCACATCGGTATCCTCGGACTCGATCGCGCCGGCGTAGAGAACTACCAGATCACGCTGGGTGGTGACGCCACTTGGGATGCGGAAATTGGTCAGCGGGCGGGCCCGGGCTTTGCTTATGACGAGATTGTGCCTGCCATCGAACGTCTGGTGAAAGGCTATTTGGAGTTGCGCGAAGGTCAGGAAGAAACCTTCCTGCAAGCCTACCGCCGCCTTGGCCTCGCGCCTTTCAAGGCGCACCTCTATCCAGAGACCCAGGCCAATGCAGCATAATGGCATAACCCCGTTGACCTCCCCTCTGACGACGGCGATTTCGCCCGCGTCAGAGCGGAAGGACCCGTTGCAATCCAAGGTGGACGTGCTCAACGCGCGCTATCGCCACCACTCCGCAACGTCCGTCATGGAGGCTGCTCTAAAGGACCCGCAAGCCGGAAAACTGGCTCTGGTCTCTTCCTTTGGCGCGGAGTCCGTGGTGCTCTTGCATATGGCCGCTGTGGTAGACCGCAGCATTCCTGTGATCTTTGTCGACACGGAAATGCTGTTCACAGAAACCCTTGTGTACCAACAAGAAGTGGCCGAACGCCTGCATCTGGAGAACATCCAGATCATCCGCGCCAGCGACGCCACCTTGGCGGCAGAAGACCCGGACGGCACCTTGCACCAGTTTGACACCGACGCCTGCTGTTCCTTGCGCAAAACGCGTCCCTTGCAAAAGGCGTTGCGCGGGTATGACGGCTGGATCACCGGCCGCAAGCGGTTCCAATCTGGCACCCGCGCCGCTTTGGATTTCTTTGAGGTCGAGGACTTCACCGGCCGCATCAAAGTCAACCCTTTGGCCCATTGGGCGCCGGAAGACGTGCGCGCCTACATGGAAGAAAACCGCCTGCCGCGCCACCCGTTGGTCGCGCAAGGCTACCCCTCAATTGGCTGCGCCCCCTGCACCTCCCCGGTGGCAGAAGGCGAAGACCCGCGCTCCGGGCGCTGGCGCGGCCAGGACAAAGACGAATGTGGCATCCATTTTGTGGACGGCAAAATGGTGCGGACAGGAGAAAAAATATGACTGTGATTGTTACAGACACCGGCTTTGGCTCTGACGACTGGACGCTGGGCTTTGTATCGTTGGACGAAGCGGCCAATGACGTGGCGGCGCTCGATGTGCCATCCAGCGCGGACCCAGCGGACGTGATCAAGCAAATCATCGGCGCAGAGATGATCCGTGTGGATTTCCCCAGCTTTGCAGATGGCCGTGGTTTCACCATTGCCCGTCAACTGCGCCTGGCAGGGTACAAAGGCCGCCTGCGCGCCAAAGGCCACGTGATTTCCGACCAATACGCCATGGCCCGCCGCTGTGGTTTTGACGAGGTGGAGATCTCCGACGATCTCGCCGCGCGCCAGCCAGAAGGCGAATGGCAATTCCGCGCCAACTGGCAAGCCAACAACTACCAAGCCCGCATGCGCGGCTAACACATCTCAAAAAAGCGATGCAAGCTTGCGTTATGTCAAAGCCGCATCGCTGCTATCCCTTCAAAACCTCACCAGAAATGTTACATGAGGAGCGGGCAGTCCCGCCCAATAGTTGATATGACCGAGCAAAAACCCGTGACCGAATCCACCGCCCAGAAAGTGCCCGCCCTGCCTGACGCTCAAACCGTCACCGAGGTGAAGCACTACACCGACCGTCTTTTTTCCTTCAAATGCACTCGCCCCGCCTCCCTACGGTTCCGCTCTGGTGAATTTGTGATGATTGGCCTGATGGGCGACCCGGACCCCAAAACAGGCAAACAAAAGCCTCTCCTGCGCGCTTATTCCATTGCCTCGCCAAGCTGGGACGAAGAGATGGAGTTCTATTCCATCAAGGTGCAAGACGGCCCGCTGACCTCCAAGTTGCAGCACATCCAACCAGGTGATGAAGTCATCCTGCGTCCAAAACCTGTTGGCACGCTGGTGCATGACGCCCTGATCCCCGGCAAACGGATTTGGTTCTTTGCCACAGGTACTGGCTTTGCCCCGTTTGCCTCCCTGCTGCGTGAGCCGCAAACCTATCAGGATTACGACGAAGTCATCATCACGCACACCTGCCGCGAAGCGGGTGAGTTGACCTATGGCCGCGACCTGATTGAAGCCCTCAAGGACGACGAGTTGCTCAATGAAGTGATCGGCGAAGGCTTCTGGAAAAAAATCAAATACTACCCAACCACCACCCGCGAAGAGAGCGCAAAAATGGGCCGGATCACCGACCTGATCCGCTCCGGCGAGGCCTATGCTGATTTGGGTGTTGAACCACTGAACCCAGAGCATGACCGCGCAATGATCTGCGGCAACCTGGCATTCAACCTGGAACTGAAGGACATGCTGGAGGAGGCCGGTCTCGAAGAAGGCGCCAACTCCAAACCAGCCCAATATGTGGTTGAGAAGGCCTTCCTGGACTAAAGGCTTTTGCCTCCGGACAAAAAAACGCCCCGACATTGGTCGGTGCGTTTTTCGTTTTTAAATCCGTTTTTACAAACCAAGCGCCTGCTTTGCTGTGTCCAGCGCCTGTGTCAGCATCTCCGGGTTGTTCGCTGCGCTCTCAATGGCCGTTTTCAGAGAGGCTTTCTGCAGCGCCCCCAGAGAGGAGCCGTCAATCACTTCGGAAACTTTGGCCAAATCAAACCCGTCAGCCGTAAAGACACTGGCCAAATCCGTAACACCGGTCGCTGCCGCGTCACCAGCTTGGGCCGCGACGTCGGTGGCAGATTCAGCAGCCTCTGAGACCGCTTCAGTTGTCGCATCTGTTGCTTCGCTGGCGACGTCTGTTGCCGCTGTAGCAGCTTCTTCCGCTGCGTCAGTAGCTGCCGCGGTGGCGTCAGCTGCCGCATCTGCGGCACCTTCAACCGCCTCTGTTACGGTTGTCTCTGCAGCGTCGGCCGCTTCCTCAGCTGCGTCCTGCACCGCTTCGACCTGCTCGGTCACAGCCTGCACCGCCTCAGTCACGGAATCGTCTTTGCTCTGCCCCAAAACAAAATAAGCCACCACAGCAACGGCCCCGGCAATCACAACAAAAATAAGATTCTTCATGGAATTCTCCAACTTTAACTCTCCCACCCGAACAGTTCGGGCCCTTCGCTCCCTCTATTTCCGCCGCGCAACGCCCTCTCTCAAGGGGGAAACCCGCTGGATTTGCGTCATCGTCATAGATTCGGCGGTTGTATCGCCCGAAAAGGCCGAATAAATTAGGCGCCCAAAGGCATTCACCATTGAAGGAAGAAAACCATAGCCCGCAGACCTCATAACGCACCGCCTCAGCGTGACACTGGACCTCGAGTCAACGGACGCATCCGCGCGCCCGAAATCCGCTTGATTGGCGCAGACGGCGAAAACGTCGGTGTCGTGCACCCGGCCAAAGCCATGGCCATGGCTGATGAAGCTGGTTTGGATCTTGTGGAGATTTCTCCCAACGCAAACCCGCCGGTTTGCAAGATCATGGACTTCGGCAAGTTCAAATATGAACAGCAGAAGCGTGAATCCGAAGCCCGGAAAAAGCAGAAGACCATCGAGGTCAAAGAGGTCAAGTTCCGTCCCAACACGGATACACATGACTACGGCGTGAAAATGCGCAATGTTTTCAAATTTCTGGAAAATGGCGACAAAGTCAAAGTCACCCTGCGCTTCCGGGGCCGTGAAATGGCCCACCAGAACCTCGGTCGCGAGTTGCTGGAACGCGTCGCTGAAGACGTGAAAGAGATTGGCAAAGTTGAAAACATGCCGAAGATGGAAGGCCGCCAAATGATCATGATGATCGGCCCGCTGTCCAAGTAATCTCAAGACCTGACGATTTTGTGAGTAACCCCGCGCCTTGCGCGGGGTTTCTTTTTGCGAAATCACCCCTTTAAAGTGAACCAATTCTTCATAACTCGCGCCAATTGTATCGCGCACAACGCTTTAAACCTCGCCAAAACAGGACATTTCATGAGACTCACACCTGCTATTTTCGCAGCAAGCCTGGCTCTTGCAGGCACAGCACAAGCCGCCACTTTTGAAAGCGGCGATTGGGGCGCAGCCAAAGTAGGCCATGCCTGCCATGTCTTTTCCACCCGCGCCGCGCGCCACACCTCTGGTGCCCTGGTGCTGACGTTCTACCAAAACGGCTACAACGCGAGTTTTGGCTACGCCTATCATCCATGGCCTGGCGAAACCGGAGCACCATGGGGCGAAGAAGACTACCCGGCGATTGCTTTTGATGAGGAAACGAGCTGGCTAGGCGACGAAATGTTCACCGGTGACGATATCGGCGGCTACGGCATGTATATGACGGGTGGCATGCTACCGGACCTGATCAGCAGCGTCAGTAACGCCAAACAATCCATCGATATCATGTTGGACCGGAGCGCTCAAAACGAAGAGGTCCTCTTAGGGCGGTTTTCACCTGACGGCTTTGCGCCTGCGCTTCAGAAAGCAGGCGAATGGTGTGCTTTTGATCCGAGTAATCTGCCTTCTTCCTGAGCAGACAGACTAAAAACCCAAAAGCCCCGACCAATCGGCCGGGGCTTTTTCTTTTTGATTGGGGAGGCTTAGCCCGCCGCAGCCACCGCCCGGCGCGTCAGAACACCCACAAGATGTGCGCGATAGGCTGCAGTGCCATGCAGATCGGAGATCATGCCATCCGCAACAGGTGCCATATCGACAATCGCATCCGCCGAGAAGTTACCCGACAAAGCCGCCTCGGCTTCCGACCAGCGAAATACGCCGTCCTCAGACGCACCAGTGACCGCAACCCGCACACCATCTGCGTATTTGGCGACAAACACGCCAACCAGCGCAAAACGCGACGCCGGCTGCTCAAACTTCTGATAGTTTGACGCCTCAGGTACCGGGAACCGGACTTCAGTGATGATCTCCCCTTCATCTAGGGCCGTTGTGAACATGCCCTGGAAATAGTCGTCCGCTGCGATTTCACGTGCGTTGGTGACAATGGTTGCTCCAGAGGCCAAAGTGCCTGCCGGATAGCACGCCGCCGGATCATTGTTGGCCAAAGATCCGCCAATGGTCCCGCGAGCGCGCACTGCTGGATCGCCGATTCCGGCGGCAAGACCAGCCAACCCAGTGTAGGCACCCGCGCCAGCTGCAACATCCGCATGCGTTGTGGCGCCGCCGATGCACAATGCCCCGTCATCGCTAGTGCAGATGCCTTGCATCTCAGCAATGCCTTTTAGGCTCACCAGCTTAGACGGGCTCGCCAAGCGCTGCTTCATAGTCGGGAGCAACGTCTGCCCCCCACCCAGTGCCTGCGCATCCTCGGCGCCCAGCGCAGACACAGCGTCCGCGATTGTGGAGGGTTTTTCGAAGTCGAAATTATACATTATATTTCCTCCGCTTATCCGTTCATTGCCTGCCAGACGCGCGATGGCGACACAGGCATATCGATATGATGAATGTCATGCCCACCAGAACGCAACGCGTCAACAACCGCGTTCACAACCGCTGGAGGCGAACCAATGGCGCCGGCCTCACCGCAGCCCTTCACCCCAAGCGGGTTGTGGGTACAGGGTGTTTGGCTCGAGTGATCAACACCATAGAAAGGCACATCGCTGGCACGTGGCATTGCGTAGTCCATATAAGACGCGCTCAGCAATTGGCCGTTCTCGTCATAAGCCGCATTTTCCAGCAACGCCTGACCAACGCCTTGGCCAATGCCGCCATGCACCTGACCGTCCACGATCATCGGGTTGATGATGTTGCCAAAGTCATCTGCTGCATTGAAGGCCTCGATGGTGACTTTACCAGTGTCAGGGTCCACTTCCACCTCACAGGCATAAGCGCCAGAAGGATAGGTGAAGTTCGCAGGATCATAGAAGGCGGTTTCTTCCAGCCCAGGCTCGATGTCTTCCAGAGGGTAGTTGTGCGGAACGTAGGCAGCGAGGGTCACGTCGCCCCAAGCCACGGATTTGTCGGTCCCTGCTACACTGAACGCACCATCCTTGAGTTCGATATCAGCTTCCGCAGCTTCCATAAGGTGGGCCGCAATCTTCTTCGCTTTGGCGATGATTTTCTCGGTCGCACGCACCATGGCAGAGCCGCCAACCGCGATGGAACGAGACCCGTAAGTCCCCATGCCCATTGGCGTATTCGCAGTGTCGCCATGCTCGATTTCGACCATGCTTTCGTCGATGCCGATCATCTCCGCAATCACCTGCGGGAAGGAGGTCTCGTGCCCCTGACCATGACTGTGCGAGCCGGTCATAACCACAATGCCGCCCGTCGCGTTCACACGAACAGTCGCACTTTCATAGAGACCGGCACGGGCACCAAGTTGGCCCACGAGGTTAGAAGGCGCGATACCACAGGCTTCGATATAGCAATTTACCCCAAAGCCACGCAGCTTGCCACGCGCTTCACTCTCTTTGCGGCGAGCCTCGAAGCCGGACAGGTCCGCCATCTTCTCGAGCGCATCCATAGTGCCGTTATAATCACCGGTGTCATATTCGACCGCCACAGGTGTGGCATATGGGAACTCAGTGATGAAATTTTGGCGACGCAACGCGATGGGATCCACTCCGAGCTCACGTGCAGCTTTGTCGATCACGCGTTCAAGCTGGTACGTCGCTTCCGGGCGTCCCGCGCCGCGGTACGCGTCCACCGGCACGGTGTTAGTAAAGACCGCCTTCACGTTCACATAAATCAGCGGCGTCTTATAGTTACCCGCCATAAGCGTGCCATGCAGCCAAGTTGGAACTGAAGGTGCAAAGGTCGACAGATAGGCGCCCATATTGGCGTAAGTATCGGTACGCAAAGCGGTGAAGTTGTTTTCTGCATCCAAGGCCAACTCGATCTTGGTCACATGATCCCGACCATGTGCATCTGAAATGAAGGCTTCCGATCGGGTAGACGTCCACTTGACCGCGCGGTTCAGTGCTTTGGCGGCAAACGTACAGAAGGCTTCCTCCGCGTAGTGGAAAATTTTGGTACCAAAGCCACCGCCAACATCCGGGGCAACAACACGCAGCTTGTGCTCTGGAATGCCAAGCACAAACGCACCCATTAAAAGGCGGATCACGTGTGGGTTTTGGCTGGTCGTGTAGAGCGTGCTTTCACCGGTCGCACGGTTGAAGTCGCCAATCGCCACACGAGGCTCCATTGGGTTTGCGACCAACCGGTTGTTGCGCAGCTCAAGCGTGGTGACGTGGGCCGCGGCTTCAAACGCGGCATCAACCGCAGGCTTGTTTTCCTCCACAAATCCCCAATCGTAGCACAGATTGCTGGTCAGATCGTCGTGCACCTTTGTGGCGCCCTCGGCCAGAGCAGCCTTCATATCCACAACGGCAGGCAGCTCCTCAAGGTCCACTTCAATGGCCTCGGCGGCGTCGCGGGCCTGCTCCAGCGTTTCGGCAACGACGGCTGCAATCTGATCGCCGACATAGCGCACTTTGCCTTGCGCCAGAACTGGATGCGCCGGTTCCTGCATCGGCTCACCATGACGATCCGTCACTTGCCAACCACAAGGGATGCCGCCAACGCCTTCGAAATCCGCGCCGGTGAAAATCTTGATAACACCCGGCATGACCGAGGCTGCATCCAGGTTGATACCATTGATTTTTGCATGCGCGACGTCAGAGCGCAGGAAATGCACATAGGCCTGACCGTTGACCTGAATGTCGTCTGTGTAATTGCCGGTTCCGCTCAGAAACCGGACGTCTTCGCGCCGCTTTGGGCTGGCGCCGATACCGCTATCCTTAGGCATGTCTTTCCTCCCTAAAACCGGAGCGGGCAAAAGCCTCACGCATCCGGCTCAAAATCAAAACCAGTTATGCCCGCGCCTCCTCAAACGCGGTCAAAACGGCTCACTCAGCTGCAATGCTGCTCACATCCTGACCACTGGCAGCCATGATCGCCTTGACGATGTTGTGGTAGCCAGTGCAGCGGCAGATGTTGCCTTCCAGATGATGGCGCACTTCTGCTTCGGTGGGCGTCGGGTTGTTTTTTAACAAATCCGCAGCGGACATGATCATGCCGGGGGTACAGAACCCACATTGCAAACCGTGATGATCCTGAAACGCTTGTTGCAGAGCGTTCAAAGTTCCATCCGGTGCCGCCTGGCCTTCGATTGTGTCCACCGATGCGCCATCAGCTTCCATTGCCAGCATTGTGCAGGCTTTTACGGCAACACCGTCGACATGCACCACACATGCACCGCATTGGCTTGTATCACACCCAACGTGCGTCCCAGTTAGTCCTAGGGTTTCTCGAAGAAATTGACTGAGCAAAGTGCGTCCTTCGGCGTCTCCGGACATTTCTTTGCCATTCACGGTCATGGTGACCTGTGACATTGGCTCCTCCCGATTTGGCTATTGTCATTAGGCAAGAGTAAAGCAGCAGCCACGCAACTTGAGAAGACGGTTTTTGTGACAATTCCTAGAGGGGGCGTAGACATTGGTCGTAGCTGCACATGCAGCACAAAACCTCAGCCTTCCTAGATGCCCTTCTCACGGGGCATCGGGCGGATCGGGATTTCTTTCAGTAAACCACCAACGCCCATGGCGGCGATGTCATCGTGGGACACATCCAACCCGCAGATCACGCGCTCCAGAACCCAATCTGCGCCATTTAATGCAGGCGAGCGTGCGCAACCTGGCAATCCGATCACCGGCTTCTCGCCAAACCTCCCTAGGAACAGCAGGTTACCCGGATCTACCGGCATACCAAAGCGCTCCACTGTCCCGCCAGCACTCCGCAGTGCCTCTGGAGCCACATCCATCACATCCGATGTTGCCGAGGCCGTCAGCACAAAAATAACATCTCCGGGTGCTGCCGCAATTGCCTGCGCAAGAGGGGCTTCCTGGTGTGGGACCAGAACCCGCTCACTTAGGTGCATCCCCATGCGATCCACACGGCCTGCCATGGCGCGACGGCCTTTGTCGGAAGGGATGCCTCCTATAGTCGTCTCAATCAACGTCGCCGATGAAAAAGCTGGCCGCAACAACGAGACGGCGCCTTTCGCAACAGACGTTGCCGCTCCAAGCGCAGCGGCCGGCACGGCATAGGAAATGATTTTGATGGTCGCAATCATGCCATCTGCGTCGACACGATGAAAATCAGGCACCGTGGCAACCGTGATCATTGGATCAATCGCATTGATCTTGTGCACAATCGCGGAATTGATCCGCATCACCCCGCAATGCTCAGCGTAGAGATTCACCCGCCCGGCCCCGGCGCCAGTGGCGCGAATTCCTTCGACGCCAGCTAGAATCGCCTGCGCCAGTTTTGAGGCCGCGGTGTCTTCATCGACGTCTGCGTCTTCTAGACGGGCAACCGTTACTTCTTGAAACCCTGCATCCTTGAGAGCGGCCAAGTGGTCTGGCCCAAGGACGGTGCCTTTGGGGATACGTTTCTCAGCCACCAGAGAGTGCGCCAAGACGGCGCCTAGCGCATCCGCAACAGGAACCGCACCAAACTTCATGCGCCCTTCCTCAACAGTGATAGGATCTCGCTGAGAATGGAAACGCCAATTTCCGACGGGCTCGCCGCCCCGATATCCAGACCAATTGGGCCGTGTACGCGCGCAATGACTTCTTTGGAAAAGCCAGCCTCCGTCAAACGCTCCACCCGTTTGGCATGCGTGCGTGTGCTGCCCAGCGCTCCGACATAAAACGCGTCTGATTTCAATGCGATGTGTAGCGCGGGATCGTCGAGTTTGGGGTCATGTGTCAACAAAACCAATGCTGTTCGTGCATCCAGACCAATTTTCTGAATCGCTTCGTCCGGCCATTCATCCAAAATGGTTTCCCCCGGAAAACGCGCTTCTGAGCCGAAGGCCGATCTGGGATCGACAATAATGGGATCAAATCCCGCAATCCGCGCCATCGGGACCAAAGCCTGCGCGATGTGAACGGCCCCAACAACAACCAAGCGCAGCGGCGGATTGTGAATAGCCACAAATCGACCGTCTTCTTCTACGCCGGATTGGTCCATACGGAAGCGGCCTTCGAACCCTTCCCGGATCAGGATACCGCCCCCTTTTTCGGCATTCGCTACATAGGCCACTGCCTTTCGGTCTGCCCTTGCGGCGACCAATCCAGAAAGCACTTCTTCTGAGATTACCGATCCGACAGGTTCAAGCAGGACCTTGATCGTGCCACCGCAAGCCAAACCCACGGCAAAAGCGTCGCCGTCGCTTACGCCAAATTCAAGCAAAGTGCCTTTGCCGCTGTCGATCGCGTCCATGGCTTCCACCATGACCGCCCCTTCGACGCAGCCGCCCGAAACCGAGCCTTCAATCTGTCCATCACCTGAAACCACCATTTGCGCCCCAACACGGCGCGGCGCGGATCCCCAGGTTTGCACAACTGTTGCCAAAGCGGCCCCTCGGCCAGCGCGATGCCATTCCAACGCCAATTCCGGCGCGCCCTTTAGAATCTGGCTCATGTCATCCTCCCTCAGCGCAAAACATGGGCGTGGACAGGTCAAACAGCAAGAGAGACTGTTCAACAAACACCATTTCCGCCGGCCGCATCTTATTGAAGTCCCTGCAAAAGTCTCGCCTTCTCGCCAATGTCGTCTGGCCGAGAGAGCGCTTCCGCCAGCGCCTCAATCGAGGCAATGGAATGCCCCGCACGAAAACTGTCGACATGCGGCAGCATCGCGCGAATACCTTGTGCTTTGGCAGCGAACCCCTCCCAGCGGAGAAGCGGGTTCAACCAGATCAACCGACGCGCGGATAAGTGCAGACGTTGCATTTCTTTGGTCAACTCTTCAGGCGCCCCTCGGTCCAGACCATCGGTGATCAACAACACAACCGCCCCCTGCCCCATCACCCGACGCGACCAGTCCCGATTAAACGCGTGCAAGCATTCACCAATCCGCGTGCCGCCCTCCCAATCTTGCGCTTCCGCGCCGGCAGAGGCCAAAGCCGCATCCACATCACGGGTGGCCAAGTGGCGGGTGATGTTGGTGAGCCGCGTACCAAACGTGAAGCCATGTACTCGGGCCCAGCCCGCGCCTTTTTGGTTGGCGACCGCATGCAGAAAATGCAGCACCATGCGGCTGTATTGGCTCATAGACCCAGAGATATCACAAATCACCACCAGATTTGGCCACCGGATGCGCTGGCTTTTGCGGGCCAATCCAGACAGATCTCCACCTTGTCGCATAGACCGTCGCATGGTGTTCCGCCAATCGATTTTGGCCCCTAAGGGATCAGACTTCGTGCGTCGGGAGGCAATCGGTTTCACTGGCAGCGTCAGGCGAGACAGCATGCGCTTGGCCTGGGCGATTTCCTCCGTGCTCATTTGCTCAAAGTCCAAGGTGCGCAGTTTCTCCTCAGCCGACATGGTCAAAGACGCATCTATCTCAATCTCGGTGCCTGTCTCTTCCTGCTCCATACCCTCGGGAAGATCCTGATTGGCCCCATCGAGCAAGGCTTCTGCTGCCCGCTTTTCGCCGGCCTGCCCCGCACGTTCTTCCTGTACGCCGCGCACCGCGGGAAGCATCATCGACATCATGTGTTCCAGATACCGTGGATCGCGCCAATAGAGCCGGAAAACTTGTGAAAAAACAGTGCGATGCTCAGGTCGTGAGACAAAACAAGCGTGTAAGGCCCAATAGAAGTCCTGCTTGCTGGTGAACCCGGACGCTTCAACGGCTCTTATGGCATCAATCACCCGCCCCGGGCCAATGGGCAACCCGGCCTTGCGCAACGCCCGCGCGAACCACGTGATGTTTTGCGTCAGTTTTGGGTCATCTGGGATGTCAAGCGGCAGATACTCAGCCATCGTACGCAGCTGGAGGCCAGCCCCCCATGCCCCCAGGGATATATGAGGCCAAATAACGCATCAGGCAGGTTCCAGCGTTGCACGCGCCTCGTCCAGCAGGCGTTTGGCTTCTGAGCCTTGCAGCTTTGCTATGTCGTCCTGATACTTGAGCACCGCCCCCAGCGTGTCCGCGATCACCTCCGGACTGAGCGTCAAAACATCTAAGGCCAACAGACACTTGGCCCAATCTATGGTTTCCGCCACGCCGGGCTTTTTGAAGAGATCTTCGGTGCGCAACCGCTGTACAAAGGCCACGACCTCACGGCTCAAGCTTTCGGCTGCTTCCGGTGCGCGGGCGTGTAGGATCGCCATTTCGCGGTCAAAATCCGGGTAGTCGACCCAGTGATAGAGACACCGACGTTTAAGGGCGTCGTGCACTTCGCGGGTGCGGTTAGACGTCACAATCACGATCGGCGGATGGGGCGCTTTGATAGTGCCGATTTCCGGGATGGTCACCTGAAAATCGCTGAGCGCCTCAAGCAGGAATGCTTCAAAAGGCTCATCTGTACGGTCTAATTCGTCGATCAAAAGCACCGGAGCTCCTGCGGGATCAGGACGCATGGCTTTCAATAGCGGGCGCTCAACAAGGTAGTCCGGCCCAAAGAGTTCTTCCTGAAGTGCGCCCCGATCTGCGCCACCACTGGCCTCAGCCGTGCGGATGGCCACCATTTGGGCGGCAAAGTTCCATTCATACACCGCGCTGGAAGCATCCAGACCTTCGTAACATTGCAAACGGATCAGGCTGTGTCCCAAAGCTGCCGAAAGCGCTTTTGCAATCTCGGTTTTGCCGACCCCGGCTTCCCCTTCCAGAAAGATCGGACGCCCAAGCCGCAGCGCCAAGAAAACAACGGTCGCCAGAGGCCGGCCACACACATAGCCTTCTGCAGCCAAAAGCCTTTGGATGTCGTCGATGCTTTGAATGTCTTGCATGGTTAGGCCTTTGGCTGAGTGTGCTTCGCTCACGCTGCATCGCGGACCTACCCGCGTCAAGCACCGCCCCCCAAGACAAAAGTTGTAGAAAATTGTGCTGCGCACCCAATTTTCGCCGCAAATGGGCTATAGGGTGTCTCCAAAGGCCGTAAAACAAGGCCAACTCATCAGGCCAAAACGGCCAGGGGCGTAAGGAAAAACATCGATATGCAGGACACCGCCAACGGCTTTGATACGCCGATGCTTGGATTGTCACGGGATCAATGGCTGACGCAATTGGAGCAAGTTGCAGACGCCAACGGGCATTTTCTGCCCCTTGGAAAACGCCACTGGGCGACCCTGATGGAAGACAAACCCGTGCTGCTGGTCACCTTTGAAACCATTGATAGCATTCAGAAACGCGACGACACAGGCCATCCATTGGGGTGGGAATTGGTGCGCGAGTTGGGCTGGTCTCATCTATGCATCCTGAGTGACGGCGACACATGGTTCCGCGATCCGGAGGTGATTGCCTATTTTGATCGCCTGTCAGATGACGGCTTCTTTGATGAGTTTGACGAAGTGGTGTTTTACGGCGCGGGTTCTTGTGGCTATGCGGCGGCGGCGTTTTCGATTGTCGCGCCGGATGCGCAAGTGGTTGCTGTCCGCCCGCAAGCCACGCTGTCTCCGCGCCTAGCAGGATGGGACAAACGCTTTCCACGCGCACGCAAGATTGCTTTTGACGGGCAGTATGGCTTTGCACCTGATATGGCAGCCGCGTCGGACCGCTGTTTTGTGATTTACGACCCCACCCAAGCCATGGACGCCGTTCATGCCGCTCTTTTTGCACGCGAAAATACGGTGTTGCTACCAACGCCACATTTGGGCGCCGTTCCAGAGGAAGACCTATTGGAGATGCAAATTTTGTACCGGGTGTTGGTGAAAGCGGGGGCTGGCACCTTGAGCCGGGCGGCCTTTTACAAACTTTACCGAGCGCGGCGAGCCCATGTGCCGTATCTGAACCGCCTATTGCGAAAGGTGTCACAAAAGAAACGTCCGTTTGTCACCGCCTTGCTCTGCGCAAACGTCGCGCGGCGCTTGAAAGAGCCGCGATACTTGCGCCACTTAAACGCGCTGGTCCAAGACGCCGATCAAGGGCGCTTGGCGAGCTAAAGCCGGCGCAAAACCGCTAAGTTTTGCGTACAAAGACTAGCCACTGGTCGCGGCTTTGTGTAAGCCGCGCCTATGACCCAAAATCTGACCATTGCCCGCCCCGATGACTGGCATCTGCATCTGCGCGATGGCGCTATGCTGCAAGCTGTTCTGCCAGAAACCGCACGCCACTTTGCCCGTGCGATCATTATGCCCAATCTGGTACCGCCGGTTGTGACCGGTGCGCAGGCCGCAGCCTATAAAGACCGCATTATGGATGCTCTGCCGGATGGCATGAGCTTTGAACCGCTGATGACGCTGTACCTGACCGAGGACAGCGATCCGGAAGATATTGCGGCGGCCCATGCAACTGGCTTGATCAAAGCGGTCAAACTCTACCCCGCCGGCGCGACCACCAACTCCGCCAGCGGCGTGTCAGATTTCAAAAACGTGCGCGCCTCGCTGGAAAAAATGGCCGAGATTGGCCTGCCGCTCTGTGTGCATGGGGAAGTCACCCATCATGACGTCGATATTTTTGACCGCGAGGCGGTATTCATCGACAAGGTGCTCGATCCAATCCGCAAGGCGACTCCGGGTCTGCGCGTGATTATGGAGCATATCACAACCAAAGACGGTGTTGCGTATGTGCAGGACCATGCGACCGATCTGGGCGCAACAATCACCACGCACCACCTGATCATCAACCGCAACCACATCCTCGTGGGCGGGATCAAACCGCACTACTACTGCCTGCCTGTGGCCAAGCGCGAAGAGCACCGTTTGGCACTGCGCGCGGCAGCGACTTCCGGTGATGCGCGGTTCTTCCTCGGAACCGACAGCGCGCCGCACCTGGATGGTGACAAAGAAAGTGCTTGCGGCTGTGCCGGGTGTTTCACTGCGACAAACACCATGGCGCTTTTGGCGCATGTGTTTGAAGAGGATGGTGCGCTCGACAAGTTGGAAGGCTTTGCAAGCCGCAACGGTCCAAACTTCTACGGCCTGCCGGTGAACAATGAGACCATCACGCTTGTGAAGAATGACCAAGCCACTGTCTTCCCTAACAAAATCGAGAGCGCCAATGGGCCGGTCACTGTGTTTGACCCAGGCTATGACGTGTTCTGGACCGTTGCTGACTAAGAAATCCCGCTGCCAAAGGATACCCAAATGATCCCAACCGCCTTCCCGCCGAAAGAAGACATCGCCCGCCTGACAGCCCGTATGCTGCTGGAAATTGGCGCTGTGAACTTCAACACCGATGAACCGTATACGCTGGCCTCTGGCCTCCCGAGCCCAAGCTACATTGACTGCCGCAAGCTGATCTCCTTCCCGCGCATCCGTGCGACCTTGATGGATTTCATGACCGTCACCGTGATGCGTGAGGCGGGCTTTGAGGCGTTTGACAACATCGCTGGCGGCGAAACTGCAGGCATTCCGTTTGCCGCATTGGTAGCAGAGCGCATGGCGCTCCCGATGACTTATGTGCGCAAAAAACCGAAGGGTTACGGCAAAAACGCGCGTATCGAAGGCGCGATGAGCGAAGGCGAGCGCGTGCTATTGGTGGAAGATCTGACGACCGATGGCGGCTCCAAACTGTCCTTTGTCGATGCGATCCGTGAAACTGGCGCGACCTGTGGCAACACGGCAGTGATTTTTTACTATGACATCTTCCCGGAAACCGAGAAGACATTGGGCGATCACGGCGTGGCGCTGCACTATCTCTGTACCTGGTGGGACGTGCTGGCAGAAGCCAAAGCGCAAGGTGTCTTCTCCGAAGAGACGCTGAACGAAGTGGAGACCTTCTTGAAGGACCCACGCGCATGGCAGGAAGCTCGTAAGGATTCCTGAAGTTTTCGGCGGACAACCGAGCATGTTTGAGGCGTGAGAACGCCTCAAAACCACAAGATGTTGACGCATCCACGCCCGTCCTGACAATATCGGGGCGGGCGAAGTTATCCACAGGCGATCCACAAAAACATACAAGTTGCCCAGTTTGAGTCCGCTGGTTTAGAACCAGCCGGGTGGGGCATTTGGGGACAGACATGAACGAAATCGCGAGCATCAATTCCGGCGAAACCGCAGCTGCAGAAATTGAGGCGTTGCCGCACTCCATCGAAGCTGAGCAACAGCTTCTGGGGGCGATTCTGACCAACAATGACATTTTCGATCGCGTCGCCTCTGTGATCAACTCGTCCCACTTCTACGAGCCTGTGCATTCGCGTATTTACGAGATTGCAGCGGCTCGTATTGCGAAGAACAATCTGGCGTCTCCGGTCACGTTGAAAGCCTTTCTCGAAGACGACCCTGGCCTGATCGAATTGGGCGGCCCAGCCTACCTTGTGCGCCTAGCAGGTTCGGCAATTTCTTCTTTTGCTGCAGCGGATTACGCGCAGATGATCTACGACATGGCGATGCGCCGTGAGTTGATTGATCTGGGCAATAACATCGCCTCTAAGGCTAAGAAAGCTGACATCAAGCTGGAGCCAAAAGAGCAGATCGTGGAGGCCGAACAGGCGCTTTACAAGCTGTCTGAACAAGGTTCTGCGGAACGGGGCTATGTGTCCTTCCTGAAAGCGGTGACCGAGGCGGTGAACACGGCCAACGCGGCCTATCAACGGGACGGTGGTCTGGCCGGAATTTCCACCGGTCTGATTGACCTTGATAAGAAACTTGGCGGTCTGCACCCGTCGGACCTTTTGATCCTCGCCGGACGGCCTTCGATGGGGAAAACCTCGCTGGCGACCAACCTCGCGTTTAACGTCGCAAAGGCCTATAAAAAAGGCATAAAACCGGACGGCAGCGAGGGCGCTGTTGAAGGTGGCGTGGTGGCCTTTTGTAGCCTCGAAATGTCGGCCGAACAGCTTGCCGCGCGTATCCTGTCTGAGGCGGCTGAGATCCCGTCGGAGCAGATCCGTAAAGGGGACATGACCGAGGAAGAGTTCCGCCGGTTTGTGCAAGCGGCCAAAGACCTTGAGGCTTGTCCGCTCTATATTGATGACACCCCTGCCCTGCCGATTGCGCAGCTGGCGGCGCGGGCGCGACGCCTGAAACGGACCCATGGTCTGGACCTGCTGATCATCGACTATTTGCAGCTGTGTCGCGGTACGGCCGACAACCGGGTACAGGAAATTGGTGAGATTTCCATGGGTATGAAGGCGATTGCCAAGGAGCTCAATATTCCAGTGATTGGCCTCTCCCAGCTCTCGCGTACGGTGGAAAGCCGGGACGATAAACGCCCTCAGCTCAGTGACTTGCGGGAATCTGGCTCGATTGAGCAGGATGCCGACGTGGTGATGTTTGTGTTCCGTGAAGAGTACTATGTGGAGCGGGAAAAGCCGTCTGATGACCGGCTGGACGAGATGGCCGCGTGGCAGGAACGTATGGAGCGTTTGCACGGCAAGGCCGAGGTGATCCTGGGTAAGCAGCGTCACGGTCCAATTGGGACGGTGGAGCTGTCGTTTGAAGGGCAATACACCCGCTTTGGCAACCTTGTCCAGCCCTGGCAACAGGACGGCGGCGGAGACGAGTTCTAAGCCCACTATCCCTGCCTTTTACTACCCTTTCGAATCGCCGCGTTAACCTGCGGTTTTGGCGGCGATTTGCACGTCGGTATTTTGTCGGTATCGCGACTGTTTTGCGGAGGTGCGTATTTCCGACGGGCCGCAATCGGCAATTGTTAAGCCACAGTTCGCAGCAACGGGGAAAAACGCACCGCCTTTGGCCTTGACCTCGCGGGGTCAGACGTCAACAAACACCGTCATGGCTACTGCAACTTTGACAATCGACCTCGACGCCCTGATCAGCAACTGGCGGGCGCTGGATGCACAGACGGAAGTGACCACCGCCGCGGTGGTGAAAGCCGATGGATACGGACTTGGCGCGGACCGCGTGGCGCGGGCTTTGAAGCGCGCCGGTGTGACCCGGTTCTTTGTCGCCGCCGCCGAAGAGGGCGCCAGCCTGCGCCAGGCGGTGGGACCCGATCCGGAGATCAATATCTTTGGCGGTCATATGCGCGGCGACACCGATATGATCAGTGATATGCATCTCACCCCGATGTTGAACTCGGTGGATCAGATTGTGCGCCATGTCGAAGCGCTGCCGGCGCACCCCTTTGGCATTCAACTGGACACCGGTATGAACCGGCTTGGCCTTGAAGCCCCAGAATGGGAAGCGGTGAAAAAATTGGTGTTGCAGCGCGGGCCGACCTTGATCATGTCGCATTTGGCCTGCGCCGATGAGCCGGAGCATCCGATGAACCCGCAACAACTGGCGGCGTTCAAGGAGATGACGGATGGGCTGGACATTCCGCGCTCGCTGGCTGCAACGGGTGGTATCCTACTTGGCGATGACTACCACTTTGACCTAACCCGCCCCGGTGTGGGCCTGTATGGTGGTATGCCGTTTGTGGATGCCACCCCAGTGGCCAGCCTGCGCATTCCGGTGATTCAGGTGCGAGATGTGGCCGAAGGCGAAAGCGTGGGGTATGGCAACGCCTGGATTGCCGAGCGCGACAGCAAGGTCGCGACCATTGCGGCGGGCTATGCCGATGGTCTCCTGCGGGCGATGAGCGGCAAAGTTTCCACTTTTGCTGGTGAGGATCGCTGCCCGCTGATTGGCCGGATTTCCATGGACCTGATTGGCATCGACGTAACCGACCTGTCCGAGGTTCCCCGTGAGGTGGAGCTGCTTGGTCAACATCAGTCGGTGGACACGCTGGCCGATGCCGCCGGCACCATTGGCTATGAAATCCTGACCTCCATGGGACAACGCTATCAGCGCCGGTACAAATCTTCATGAAGCTGATTGTGGCTCCCCTCAATGCGATTGGGCGCAGCACGCTTGGCATGCTGACCTCCTTTGGGGAGGTGGTGCTGTTTGTCTGGGGCGCGCTGAGCCATATTTTCCGCCCGCCGTTTTACGGCCGCGAGTTTTTGAGCGCGCTGTTTAACATCGGCTGGCTGAGCCTGCCGGTTGTGGGCATGACCGCGATTTTCACCGGCGGCGCGTTGGCCCTGCAGATCTATGACGGCAGTTCGCGGTTTTCCGTGGAAAGCGTGGTGCCGCAGATTGTGGCGATTGGCATGGTGCGCGAGCTTGGCCCGGTGCTGGTGGGCCTGATGGTCGCCGCCCGCGTGACCAGCTCAATTGCCGCCGAGATTGCCACCATGAAGGTGACCGAGCAGATTGACGCGCTGGTGACGCTCTCGACCCACCCGATGAAATACCTAGTCGCCCCTCGTGTGATGGCCGCCATTCTGGTGGTGCCTGCGCTGGTGGGCATTGGTGATATCATCGGCATCTATGGCGGATTTCTGGTGGCGACGGAAACGCTGGGGTTTAACCCCGCGACCTATATTCGAAACACCGCCGACTTCCTGCAGGTCAATGACGTGGTCTCCAGCCTTGTGAAGGGCTCCGTGTTTGGCGGAATTGCCGCCGTCATGGGCTGTTATGCCGGGATGCATTCCGGCCGTGGCGCCCAAGGCGTGGGCCGGGCCACCAAGAGCTCTGTACAGGCCGCCGCGGTGATGATCCTGGCAGCCAACTTCCTTCTGACCAGCCTGTTCTTTGCCTCATGATCCAGTTTGACAATGTGCATAAACGCTTTGGCCCCAAACGGGTGCTGCAAGGGGTGAATCTCGAAATTGCCAAGGGCAGTTCGATGGTGATTATTGGCGGGTCCGGCACCGGGAAATCCGTGATGTTGAAGTCGGTGCTGGGCCTGATCACACCAGACAGCGGCACGATCACCGTAGATGGGCAGAACGCCACCCAAGGGGATCGCGATGCCTTTCTGGCGCGTTTTGGCATGTTGTTTCAGGGCGGTGCGCTGTTTGACAGTATGACCGTCTGGCAAAATGTGGCGTTCCGCCTGCTGCGTGGCAGTCTCAAACGGCCCAAAGAAGAAGCGCGCGAGATCGCCATTGAGAAGCTGCGCCGGGTGGGTTTGACGCCTGATGTGGCGGATCTTTACCCGTCTGAGCTGTCTGGCGGGATGCAGAAACGCGTGGGGCTGGCCCGTGCGATTGCGGCGGAGCCGGAGATCATCTTTTTTGACGAGCCAACCACCGGCCTCGACCCCATTATGTCCGGTGTGATCAATGACTTGATCCGCGAGATTGTGGTAGAGATGGGCGCCACTGCGATGACCATCACCCATGACATGAGCTCGGTGCGCGCAATTGCCGACAACGTGGCGATGCTGCATGGTGGCGTGATCCAATGGACCGGCCCGGTGAACCAGATGGACGCCAGCGGCGATCCCTATCTGACACAGTTTATTTCCGGCTCAGCAGAAGGGCCGATTGAGGCGGTGCGGTGAGCCCGGGCGGCCTCCTGTTTTTCCTGTTGCTGATCACTTTACCCCTTACTGCAGCAGGCTTGAACCTGATGCGTCTTCGGCACAATCGTGTCGCGAAGAGATATGCCGTGGAAAGTGGTGTGGCGGTGATCCTGTTTGCCACACTGATTAGTGTGACACTGGATGTGCCAACTGAGGGGCGAACTGCCCTCCGCGCGGTGACGTTTTTTGCCTATCTTTGGCCGATGTATGCGTGGGTGCGTGTGGTGCGCGCCACGCAGCTGCGTTGGTATGACTCCGCTTTGGCTTTGGTGGTCCTTGGGCTTGATGCGATACCCGCGGTCGGCGCGAGCCACTTTGAGGCGCGAAAATGCGCGGGCATGTTTGCCCACCTAGACACCTGTCGCGAAACCAACTGACCTTTACCTTTTCCTAGGGTCAGGACTCATAGCCAGTAAATAACGAGAGCTGCGAGGGCGATGGCGGACAGGAAGACCTTCGGGCATCTGTCGTATCGAGTTGCGACACGCCGCCAATCCTTCAACCTGCCGAA
>Ga0189286_100155_pt1 | contig 36589 bp, 33 predicted proteins | sample UW69minimetaG_FD_130330 | JGI IMG/M metagenome (GOLD analysis project Ga0189286, IMG submission 130330) | Marine microbial communities from the Costa Rica Dome - UW69 mini metaG | ecosystem: Environmental > Aquatic > Marine > Oceanic > Photic zone | place: Costa Rica: the Eastern Pacific...
GGTGGTAAACAGGATTAACTGGGCACCCGCAGCAATTTGACCGGTGACCGAAACCGGGTCAAAGCCGGGCGAGTCCATAAAAACGAGCCCCTTCTTTTGGGGCTTTTCACCGTAGTGCACCACGTCGGAGAGTTGGGCTGTTCCTGACTTGGCAACCGCTCCTAAGCTTTTTTCGAAAATTGTTGTGAGCCCCCCCGCTTTGTTGCCAGGGGATGGGTTGTTGTTGAGCGCTGCACCGTGCTGGGCTGCATATTTCTCCCACCACTCTATCCGTTCACGCAATTTGTCTGCGACCGCGACAGACGATGCTCGGGTAAGCAGTAGCTGTTCTGCGCCATAGATCTCGGGGGTTTCGGACAGCAGGCTGGTGCCCCCCATCGACACAAACAGATCGGAGGCATATCCCAAGGCTGGGTTGGCAGTGATGCCGGAAAACCCGTCTGAGGCGCCACATTGCAGACCGATGGTCAATTCTGAAAGGGGGCAGTTTTCGCGTTCAACCGCGTTGGTGGCCGGTAAGATCTCTTGCACCTTTGCCACAACGGCTTTGATCGTTGCCTGCGTGCCACCGCTCTCTTGGATCGAGAGTGCATGAAATTGGGCGGCGGTACACGCCTCCGCATGGGCGCGCCGCAGACGGGAAATCTGCATCATTTCGCACCCCAAGCCGACAAAAACCGCGGCCCCAACATTTGGGTGGGCGGCATAGCCCATGATCACTCGGTTTAGATTGTCCCATCCGGGACCGGATGCATTCATCCCGCACCCGGTGCCATGCGCCAAGGCAAACACGCCGTCGACGTTCGGGTAGCCTGCCATGAGGCCACTTTGATTGATCTGCTCAGCGGCACGCCGGATCACGGTGGCAGAGCAATTTACGGTAGCAATCAGGGCAATGTAGTTTCGCGTTCCAACCGTTCCGTTGGCGCGTCTGTAGCCTTGAAATGACAGCGGCGGCTGGGCAATGGTTTCATGTGGGCTGGTCGCCGTAATCCCTTCATTGCCTGTTGCCGGCGCCTCAGACCCCAGGGACAAATTTTGCGTATGGACATGGCATCCCGCTTGGATCGCTGAGGAGGCGTAGCCAATGATCTGGCCATATTTTCGAACCGGCGCCCCCATGGGAATGTCGCAGCGGGCAATCTTGTGACCGGCCGGAGCAACACCGGCTTCTGTGAGAATTTCGACGTTGTCCGAGGAGTGTAATAAAAGTGTCGCACTAGCAGGCATCTGCCCGCCCCCCGTTTTGAGCGGCATACTCAAGACCTCTGACAAGCCCCCGCAACTCGGCCAGACCGCGCAGGCGGCCGACCAGTGGATAGCCGGGGTGGGCACCCGAACCGATATCGCTGGCCAGTTCATGACCATGATCCGGGCGGGCCGGGATTTTAGTATCACTGCGGCCTTTGGCGCGGCGGCGAGCCTCTTCGCGCAGGAGCACCGCTACTAGTGCCGCCATATCGGTGTCGCCTTCCAGGTGGGCGTCTTCCTGAAACGATCCATCCGCCTCTTTGCGCACATTGCGCAGATGGGCAAAGTGGATGCGGTCAGCAAATCGCTTGGCAATGGCAGGCACGTCGTTGATCGGGTTCGCGCCCAAGGAACCGGAGCAGAGCGTCAGACCGTTGGCCGGATTGTCCACAGCCCCCAGGATGAAGGCGATGTCCGCCTCATTTGACACGATGCGCGGCAGCCCCAGCAAGGGGCGCGGCGGATCGTCGGGATGTACGCAGAGGCGCATGCCCAGATCTTCGGCTGCAGGCACAACCTCTTCCAGGAAGCGTTTGAAATTGGCGCGCAAATCATCCGCCGTGAAGCCCTGCCAGGGCGCAAGGGCGTCGCGCAGGCTGTCCACGTCATAACGTGCATAGGCCCCGGGCAGGCCGGACATGATGGATTTTACCAACTCAGCCTGCTGCGCCGCGCTGGCGTTTGCATGCCAGTCTTTGGCACGGGCGACGACATCCGCCGGGAAGTCATCCGCAGCGCCGTCCCGGCCCAGCATGAAGACGTCAAAAGCCGCCATTTCAACAGCGTCATAGCGCAGCGCATTGCCCCCTTCGGGCAGCGGCGCATGCAGGCTGGTGCGGGTCCAGTCCAGCAGCGGCATGAAGTTGTAGCAGATCGTCTGCACACCCTCCGCCGCGAGATTGGCCAACGACTGACGGTAGTTGGCAAACAGCTGGGTCAGATCGCCCGCACCGCGTTTGATGTCTTCGTGCACCGGCAGGCTCTCGACCACGGCCCAGTGCAGGTTGCCGGGCGCGGCTTCGATCATGGCTTTGCGCTCGGCAATCGCCGCGCGCGGCCAGACCTCACCGTAGGGCAGCTCGTGCAGGGCGGTCACCACGCCGGCGGCCCCGGTCTGGGCAACCTCGGGCAGGGTGATGTGGTCAAGCGGGCCGAACCATCTCCAACTTTCGATCATGTGTCGGTCCTTTCTGCGGCGGTCAATTTGGCGACCATGGCGCGGGCGCCATGTTGGCTTAGGCCTTGGTAGGCGTCGGTCACAGCCTGTGAAAATGTTGGGTTGCTGGCCAGTTTGTTTGGGAAGACCTCTTCCACGTTGAGGAGGGCGGCCACTTTGGCAGCGGGTGTTTCGGCACTGTCAGAGGCTGCGCGCAACCGCTCAGCCAGTGGATCGCGCACATCAATCGCATTGCCCGCCTCATCCACACCACCGACGTAGAGCATCCAGCCCGCAACGGCGAGGGCGAGGCCATCGATGTTGCCACCCTGCGCCAATTGATCGGCGATGGTGCCCAACAGGCGCGGCGGCAATTTCTGGCTGCCGTCCATCGCGATTTGCCAGGTGCGGTGGCGGATTGCCGGGTTGCGATAGCGCGTCAGCAGCGCCTCGGCATAGGCTGGCAGATCCTCACCTTCGGGGCGGGTAAGGGTTGGCTGAATCTCATCACGCCACAGATGCTGGCACAGCGCAGCAAAGGGGGCGTCTGCGATAGCCTCGGCAATGGTTTCGTGTCCAGCCAGATAGCCCAGATAGGCCAGCGTTGAATGGGTGCCATTGAGGCAGCGCAGCTTCATCAACTCATGCGCTTCCACCGATTTGACCAGCTGCGCCCCTGCGGTTTCCCAAGCAGGGCGGTCGCCGTTGACGAAATCATCTTCGATGACCCACTGACGGAAGGGTTCGTGCATCACCGCGCCGGGATCATAGTCGCCCCTGGTGGCTTGCAGTTGCGCGACATCGGCTTCAGTCGTGGCGGGGGTGATCCGGTCGACCATGGTCGAGGGGAAGCGCCCCTCTGCCGCGATCCAATCGGCCAGATCCGCATCGCGGGCGCGGGCAAACTCCAGCACAATGCCCCGTGCCAGAACGCCGTTGGACGGCAGGTTGTCACAGGACAAAACGGTGAAGGGCGCCACGCCTGCGGCGCGGCGGCGTGCCAGCGCTTCGACGATGAAACCGGGGGCCGTCTGCGGAGCCGCTTGATTGGCAATATCGGCCTTGATGCCCGGATCATCCAACCGCAACTGCCCTGTCGCGGGTTCATGGCAGTAGCCCTTTTCAGTGATTGTCAGTGACACGATCTTGACCGCCGGATCTGCCATTGCAGCCAGCACCGCCTCGGGATCTTCGGGGGCGACAAGCACGTCGCGGATTGCCGTGATGATCTGGGTCTCTGGCCCGTCAGGCGACAGGGTGACGGAGGTGTAGGCGCCGCCCTGCGGTTGCAGTTGGTCCCGCGCCGCAGGGCTGCGCAGGCTGACCGCCAGAATGCCCCAATCGCCGCCTTGAGAGTTCAGAGCCTCATGCGTGTAAACAGCATTAAACGCCCGGAAAAACGCGCCAGGGCCAAGGTGGACGATGCCGACTTTGGGGGCAGGGCCCTCTGGGCGGGTTAAGCGGGGGGCTTTATCGGGCAAGCCAACCTCCATCAACGTTGATCACCGCGCCATGAATGTAGCGCGCGGCAGGGGAACATAGGAAAGCGGCGGTGCCGCCGATATCTTGGGGATCGCCCCAGCGGCCGGCAGGGATGCGGTCCAAAATTGCTTGGTTTCGGTCCGGGTCGGTGCGCAGGGCATCGGTGTTGTTGGTGGCGATATAGCCAGGTGCAATGGCGTTCACGTTGATGCCCCGCGCGGCCCATTCATTGGCCAGGATCTTGGTCAGACCTGCCACACCATGTTTGGATGCAGTGTAGGACGGCACCCGGATGCCGCCCTGAAACGACAGCAGGGAGGCGATGTTGACGACATTGGCCTCAGTGCCGGTCGCGAGTGCTTCCTTGGCAAAGGCCTGCGTGGTGAAAAACAACGCCTTCAGGTTCACGTCCATCACCGCGTCCCAATCCGCCTCGGAGAAGGAGGCGGAGTCTTCGCGGCGGATGATGCCAGCGTTGTTGATCAGGATCGAATAGCCCGCACCGGCGAAGGTATCCTGCGCGGCCATTGGATCGGCGAAATCCAGCAGCAACGTCTCGGCCTGACCACCTGCGGCCTGGATCTCAGCAACGGTATCGTCACAGGCACGGCGGCCTGCACAGGTGACCTGCGCCCCCTGTGCGGCCAGCGACACCGCAATAGCGCGGCCTATTCCGGTATTGGCGCCAGTGACCAGCGCGCGCCGCCCATTGAGGGAAAAGGCGGTCATTTCATCTCTCCGGGTTGGATGAAGTCCATGTCGGTGTAATCGACGTTGTCCCCGGCCATCGCCCAGATGAACGTGTAAGACCCGATGCCGGCGCCGGAATGGATTGACCACGGCGGGCTGATCGCAGCCTCTTCATTGGCGATGATCATATGGCGGCTTTCCTGCGGTTCCCCCATCAGGTGCAACACGCGCGACGCCTCATCCATGCCCCAGTAGAGATAAGCCTCCATCCGGCGGTCATGCACATGGCTGGGCATAGTGTTCCAGACCGATCCCTCCAGCAGTTGGGTGTAGCCCAGCACCAGTTGGCAGCTTTCCATCACCAGTGGATGGATAAACTGATAGATCGCCCGTTTGTTTGAGGTCGCGGCTTCCCCCATCTCAACCTTTTTGGCATCTTCAATTTTAACCAGCTTGTTGGCGAAGGTCTGATGCGCGGGGGCAGAGGTGATGTAAAACCGTCCCTGACCGGCGAAGGTCACTGCGCCGGTGCCTTTGCCAAGGTACAGCACATCGCCATGGGCCAGCTCATAGGCCGCATCGCCGGTGCTGATGGTGCCAGCCTCGCCGATGTTGACGATACCCATTTCGCGCCGTTCCAGAAAGGTTTCGGTGCGGGTCTCTTCCACATGATCCAGCGTCAAAGGGTTGTCGTTTGGCACGGCAGCCCCCAGCACAAACCGGTCGTAATGGGTGTAGATCAGCCGGATTTCGCCAGCGGCAAACATGCCTTCCCCTAGGAAGTGCTGGCGTAGGGTCTCCGTGTCCATGCCTTTGGCATGATCGGCGTGGATGGCGTGGCGGGTTTCTACGGTCAGCATCGGAACCTCTTCGGGGGATACAAAAATGGGATTACAGGAAATCGTCGCGGCGGGGCGCGAAACAGTCGATCAGCTCACCCGCTTCAACGCAGACACAGCCGTGTTCGATGTCCGATGGGATCAGGAAACTGTCGCCCGCTTGGACGTCGAAAGTGTCATCGCCCAGCGTGAAACGAAAACGACCGCTGCGGCAGTGGGTGGATTGCACATGTGGGTGGCTGTGCAGCGCCCCCTCCGCGCCGGTATCGAAGCGGAAGGAGACCATCATCATCTCTGGCAGCTCGGCGAGCACCTGCCGGGTGACACCCTGGTCGGGGTGTGCAGGCGGCAGGCCGGGGCTGTTGATTGGGTTGCTTGCTGGCATGAGCGCGACCTCAGTGGAACAGGGACGGCAGCCAGAGCGACAGCGCAGGCACATAGGTGACCAGCATCAGCGTCGCGACAGCGGCGAAGTAAAACGGCCAGATCGAGCGCACCACATCCCAGATCGGCACGCGGCCCACGGCGCAACCCACAAACAACACGGCCCCAACCGGCGGTGTGCACAGGCCAATGCCAAGGTTCAGCACCAAAATGACCCCGAACTGCACCGGATCGATGCCATAGGCCGTGGCCACCGGCAGGAAGATGGGTGTGGTGATTACGATCAGCGGCGACATGTCCATGAAGGTGCCCAAGAGCAGCAGCGCCACGTTGATCAAGAGGATGATCACAAAGGGGTTGTCCGAGAGCGACTTTAGGAACTCCACCACATTGGCCGGCACCTTCAGGAAGGCCAGCAACCAGCCAAATGCGGCGGCGGAGCCGATCACCATCAGAACCATGGCCGTGGTGCGCACCGCGCCTTTGGTGGCGGCGACAAATTCGCGGAAGCTGAGGGTGCGATAGACCAACAGGGTTACAAACAACGCATAGACCACCGCGATGTTGGAGCTTTCCGAGGCGGTGAAAATGCCCGAACGCACGCCACCAAAAATGATCGCCACCAGAACGAGGCCAGGCACGGCCGAGGCAAAGAGAACCCCCAGCATCTTGCGGCCCGGGAAGGCCTCCACCGGATAACCGCGGCGGCTGGCGACGATATAGGCGGTGATCATCAGCGCCAGGGCCAGCATGAAGCCGGGTATGATGCCCGCAGTGAACAGATCCGCGATTGAGATTTTGCCCCCCGCTGAGATCGAGTAGATGATCATATTGTGACTGGGTGGCAGCATCAGCGCGATGATCGAGGAGACCACAGTGATGTTGACTGCATAGTCGGTGCCATAGCCACGTTCCTTCATCTGCGGTACCATCAGGCCACCCACGGCCGAGGCATCCGCCGCAGCAGAGCCGGAGACGCCGCCGAACATGACCGAGGCTAGAATGTTGACCTGCCCCAGCCCACCTTTGAAATGGCCCACCATGGCGCCTGCCAAAGCGACAAGGCGGCGGGCAATGTCACCCCGTACCATCAGGTCACCGGCGTAGATGAAGAAGGGGATCGCCATCAACGCATAGACCGATACGCCTGAATTCAGGCGCTGAAACACCACCACGGGCGGCAGGCCCAGATAGGCAACCGTCGCAAAAGAAGAGGCGCCAAGGCAGAAGGCGACGGGTGTGCCGATCAGCAGCAAGAAGCTGAAGGTGCCAAAGAGAATCCACAGTTCCATTATCGTGCCTCCACCGGGCGCAGGGCACCGGGGCCTCCGTTCGGGTCGTCGTCGGTGCCAAACCGTGCTGTGGGCAGGCCCGCGGCACGGCGCAGCAGCCGTTCAAGTGAGAAGAGAATGATCAGCGCGCCGCCGACGACCAGCGGGGCAAAGTCAAAGGCGCCTGAAATACCAAGGGAGGGGAGTTTGTTGCCCGCGGTTTTGACCGCCAGTTTGATCCCGTACCAGACCATGCCGCCGGCAAAGGCCATGACCACAAGGTCCGAGATTGAGAAAAACACCAGCTTCAGCCGGTCCGGGATGAAGTAGAGCACCACATCAAAGGCCAGATGGTAGCCTTCGCGCACACCCACGGCCGCGCCAAGGAAAATGAACCAGCCCATCACCATGACGGCCCCCGGTTCTGTCCAGGGCAGGGATGAGTTCAGTACGTAGCGTACAAAAACCTGCAAAAAGATGATGATGGTCATAAAGACCACACCTGCGCCCGCCAGCCACAGTGCTGTCTGGCCGATCAGGTTGGTAATCTGCGCCGCGCGCATCAGGAAGCGTTGCATCCTGCCCCTCCGCCTTGATGGTGGGCCGCGCGGTATGGCCCGCACGACCCCGATCTGCTTATTCTACCGCTTGAATGCGAGCGACCAATGATTGCAGGGCCGGATCGGTGACGTATTTGTCATAAACCGGCTGCATCGCGGCCACGAAGGGGGTCTTGTCGATGTCGGCGATGATCTCATTGCCGGCAGCGCGCACCTTCTCCTCAGAGGCGGCTTCGCGGGCGGCCCAAAGCTCGCGGTTGACCGGGGTCGAGTCCTTGGCGGCCTGCAGGATAATCGCCTGATCCTCTGCCGACAGTTTGTCGAAGGACATTTTCGACATCACCAGAACCTCCGGCACCATCAAATGCTGGTCCAGCGTGTAGTAGCCTGCAACCTCAAAGTGGCCTGAGCTTTCATAGGACGGCCAGTTGTTTTCCGCACCGTCGATCACGCCGGTCTGGATGGAGCTGTAGACCTCACCGTAGGGCATCGGGGTTGCATTGGCGCCTAGGGCTGCCACCATGTCGACAAACAGATCCGACTGCATCACGCGGAACTTCATGCCGGCCAGATCGTCCATCGAAGTGATCGGTTTCTGGCTGTTGTAGAAGCTGCGCGAACCCGCATCATAATAGGTCAGGCCAACCAGATCGTGGTTGCCGAAGGCCGCCAGAATGTCTGCACCCACATCACCGTCCAGCACCTTGTGCATATGGTCAGTTGAGCGGAAAATATAGGGCAGCGAGGGCACCTGAGTTTCCGGAATGATATTGTTGAAAGGCCCCATCGAGACGCGGTTGAGGTCAATCACCCCAAACTGTGTCTGTTCGATGGTGTCTTTCTCTTCGCCCAGCTGCGCCGAGTGGAACACCTCAATACAGATGCGGCCGCCCGAGCGTTCTTTGACCAGATCGCCCATGTGGTTCACGGCGGCGACGGTTGGATAGCCGTCGGCATGTGTGTCCGACGAACGCAGCGTGATTTCGCATTCTGCCAAAGCACTGCCAGCCATGGCCACCGTACAGGCGGCTGCGGCAAAGGACATAGTTCCCAGTTTCATGTCTTCCTCCCAGTTTGTTGACCAGATCAGAGGCGATAGCTCTCTTTCACCAGACGATATGTGAGGTCGTATGCGACCTCGGTTGCCTCACCTTCACTCAGGCGGCCTGTGCCGACCAGTTGGGCAAGATATGCACAATCGGACCGCCGCGACACATCATGTCGGGCAGGGATCGAGCAAAAGGCGCGGGTGTCGTCGTTGAAGCCGACGGTGTTGTAGAACCCGCATGTTTCGGTTGTTGCCTCGCGGAAGCGGCGAATGCCTTCGGCGCTGTCAAAGAACCACCAGGGCGGGCCAAGGCGCAGGGCAGGGTAGGCGCCTGCCAGCGGTGCAAGTTCACGCCCGTAGGTGGTTTCATCCAAGGTAAACAGGATGATGGTCAGATCTTTCTCCATCCCGACGGCATCCAGCATGGGTTTCAGCGCTGCGACGTAATCGGTGCGTCCAGGGATATCGAAACCCTTGTCGCGGCCATAGCCGGCAAAGACCCGCGCCGAATGGTTGCGGCGCGATCCGGGGTGAATTTGCAAAACCAGTCCGTCCTCAAGGCTCATCCGGGCCATTTCGGTCAACATCTGGCCGCGAAATGCCTCAGCCTCGTCAGCGGTGGCCTGACCGGTGCGCACCATCTGATAGAGCGCGGCAGCCTCCAGCTGTGGTAGGTCCTCAGTACGGGCGGTGGGGTGGCCGTGATCGCTGGCGGTGGCGCCGAAATCCTTGAAATAGGCGCGCCGTTTGCGGTGGGCGTTCAGATAGCCCTCCCAAGTCGTGATGTCTTCGCCGGTTAGCGCGCCAAAAGCGTCAAGATTTTCAAGGAAACCTTCAAAATCGGGGTCCACTACGGCATCAGGCCGATAGGTGGTGATCACCCGGCCCTGCCAGTCACTGTCACGAATGGCGCGGTGCCATTGCAGATCATCCAAGGCGCCCTCAGTGGTGGCCAGCGCTTCGATGTTGAACTGGTCAAACAGCGCGCGGGGACGGAACTCAGGTTCCGCCAGTTTGGCGTCAATGTGATCGTAATAGGCATCGGCCGTGTCCGCGTTCAGCGGTTCTGTCAGGCCAAAGACGGTCTCAAAGGCATGGTTCAGCCAGATCGCAGAAGGCGTGCCGCGGAACAGATGCATATGCGCTGCAAACCGGCGCCAGATGGTGCGCGGATCAGTTTCGACTGCACCGCCATCGCTGCGCGGCACGCCCAGATCCGCCAGATCCACCCCTTGGGACACCAACATGCGGAACACATAGTGGTCGGGCACCACAAACAGCGCGGCAGGGTTTGGGAACCGCGTGTTTTCAGCAAACCAGCGGGGATCACAATGCCCATGCGGACTGAAGATCGGCAGGTCGCGCACCCCGTCATAAAGGCGTTGCGCAATGGCGCGCAGCCCAGGTTCAGCAGGGAAAAGTCGGTTGGGATCAAGCAGGCCCATGAGAGTCCTTTTGGTGATTCGCTGGTATTCTGGTAAACTAATATGCTAGATTAGTAGTTGAGTCAAAATGCAGATTGCGCCATAGTGACTCGGGAGATTTTCCTGGCCGAGCACGGGGCAATGATGAGCCCCACGCAGCCAAAGTGACGGACGATTAGGATGACCGATTTGCCATTTGCGGCGTTGCAATCGCGGCCCGCTACCACCACCACTGATCTGGTGTTCCGCAAACTGCATGATGCAATTGTGGCGTTGGAGTTGCCGCCGGGCACAAAAATGTCAGAGGCAGATGTTGCCCGGCAGCTTGATGTCTCACGTCAACCAGTCCGCGATGCGTTTTTCCGCCTCAGCGACCGGGGTTTTTTGCTGATCCGCCCCCAGCGGGCGACGCTAGTGTCAAAGATCTCGAAGGTTGCCGTGCGGCAGGCCACATTTGTGCGAACAGCACTTGAGCTTGCCTGTTTGCGAGAAGCAATTGTGCTGGCAACGGACAGTGACTTGAAGGCGCTCAATATCTTGTTGGACAGGCAGAAAGATGCAATCGAGCGCGACGACTCGGCTGAGTTTCACAGGCTTGATGACGCGTTTCACCGCACGATTTGTGAAATTGCAAAACAGGCGGCGACATGGGATCTGATATCAGAACAGAAGGCCCATATGGACCGGGTGCGCCATCTGTCTCTGCCGGCCAACGCACCGCGTGCTTACAACGAACATCTGATGATTGTGCGTGCGATGCTGGAAAGAGACGCCACCGCAGCTGAGGCGTGTATGACCAAGCACCTGAACCATGTGTTCAAAGTTGTTGAAGAGATCCGTTCCGCCAACCCTGCGTTTTTCGAAGCTGAAGATGAGTGACGCGATGTTGAGCTGGCAAGGTCTAGGGCGCATTCGACGCTGTATTTCCGTAGGGGAGTGCATGGTTGAGATTGCCCCAAATCCGTCCGGTGCCTACACGCTGGGCTTTGCCGGTGATACCTTCAACACAGCCTGGTACGTAGCGGCGCGCAAGGCCAGCGGATTGGAGGTCTGTTTTGCCTCAGCAATTGGCGACGATGCCGCCTCTCAGCGCCTCAAAGCGTTTGTCGAAAGCTGCGGTATCACGCCGGCATTGCAGGTTGTGAACGGAGGCAGCGTTGGCCTCTACCTGATACAGACCGACAATGGGGAACGCTCCTTTTCCTACTGGCGCGGGGAGGCGGCAGCGCGGCGACTGGCAGAGGATACTTCAAAATTGCCCGCGGTCGTTTCAACGGATCTGGTGTTTTTCAGCGGCATCACCTTGGCCATTCTTCTGGATCAAGGGCGCCAAAACTTCCTTGAATACCTGAATAGCGCTCGTGAGGTTGGTGCCTGTGTGGTGTTTGACCCCAATCTGCGCCCCCGTTTGTGGGAAGACGAAGCGACAATGTGTGACTGGATTACGGAGGCAGCAAAGGTTTCCGACATCGTGCTGCCGTCCTTCGAAGACGAAGGAGAGCACTTCGGAGACGAAAGGCCGGAAGACACAGGGCGCAGATACTTGCGGCAAGGGGCTGAGCTTGTGGTTGTCAAAAATGGCCCTGAAGCCGTGACCGTAATGCGCCCGCTGGACACAAACCATGTGGCCCCCACCAAGGCCGCAACAGTTGTTGATACCACTGCGGCAGGGGATTCTTTTAATGCCGGTTTGTTGTCGTCTCTAATCGCGGGCAACGCGGTCGAGAAAGCGGTCGCAGATGGTTGCGCGCTTTCTGCTACGGTCATTCAAGGGGCTGGCGCGCTGGTCCCAGTAGAGTGATCGTTTTGGGGAGGAAGAATTGGTGAGGGGGGAGCTCCAACGCTTGATGCAGTTTTAGCCAGCGCTCTTCAGTCAGGTTCTGCGACAGCAGCCAAGGGACACCTCACCATCTCCACCCAAAACCCTGACTGCAATCAGTCTCAGAGATTAGGCATTGTTCACAGGGCCACAGCTTTCCCGGACAACAAGATCACCATGGAGCAGAGTGGCATCCAGTGTTTTTGTGCCTGTTGGTGTGGCGCTCAATCCGTTTAACAGTGTTTCCATCGCAATTTCACCGATGTGATGCCGTGGTTGCCGCACTGTCGTGAGCGCAGGCGTGATGTTGCTGGCGAAGGGAATGTCATCGAAGCCGATGACCGAGAAATCTTCTGGCACCCGATATCCGCGGAGGCGCAAAGCGCTGATCACACCAATTGCGGTGTTGTCGTTGAAGCAGAAGAAGGCGGTCGGAAGGGTATCTTTGATGAACAGCCGCTCAATTGCAGCCCGACCACCTTCGCTTGACCCATCTCCTTCAACACTCCAGGGGGGGATCGGTTCTGACGCCTCCGCAAGCCCCTTTTGATACCCCTCAAATCTCAGATCCGAGACAGCATTGCTGGGCGCGCCGGCAACATAACAAACACGTCTGTGGCCAAGAGAGATTAGATATTCTGTTGCCATTTTGGCGGCTGCGACGTCATCGACGCCAACATAGGGCAGGGCGGCATCGCCGACCGGGCAACAGGCGGTCACCATCGGCGGAAAGCTGGTTGCGGGCGCTTTGGGGCGTCCTGCGACGGGGATGTGGCCTGTCAATAAAATCAAGCCATCGACCATGCCAGAGGTCAAAAACTGCATGTGGTTTTGTTCCAGGTCGATCGTGCCCTCTGTGTTTCCGATCAAGACCCCATATCCGCGGTCATTGGCGGCCTTTTCCAATCCGATCAGAATGCCGGGGAAATTCGGGTCTGCGATGGATTGCGTCAGGACCATCACCATTTTCGACCGCCCGCTACGCAGACTTTGCGCCATCGCGTTGGCGATATATCCGGTCCGCGCGATTGCTGCGGTCACTTTCTTGCGGGTGCTCTCAGCGACTTTCTCAGGGGTTCGAATCGCGCGGCTAACGGTGGCGATAGAAACTCCTGCGAGCTTTGCGACATCTTCAATTGTTGCCGGACGATCAGCGGGACCACTCAATTTGCACGCCTCTTCTGGGGGTATGGTGGATTTGAATCCATGTTTTTTTCCAAACGATTAACCCTCTATACAACGCAAATACGGCAGTGAAAAGGTTTACACGGAGTTGTGAAAAGGTTTACATTTATTATGTAAACGTTTACACAGACTTTGCCATTGGGTGCATGCGGATCTTGGGAGGGGTGGATGCTGGACAACCAATCGACAGTCAACGTGCTGCTGAAAGCTGACCGGATCAGCAAGTCTTTCGGGTCTGTTCCGGTTCTGTTCAGTGTGAACATGGAGATCCACGCAGGTGAAGTGCATTCCCTGATCGGGGAGAACGGCGCCGGGAAATCCACCCTGATGAAAATCCTGTCAGGATTTCACAGGCCCACATCTGGTCGAATTCTGCTGGAAGGGCGGGACATCCAACTGCCTCCAAACGGGGGGGCAGAAGAGTTGGGGATCGTCTTGATCCATCAGGAGCTTAATCTGGCTGAACAGATGACAGTCGAGGAGAATATTTTCCTTGGTCGCGAATTGACCCGTCGCGGCGTTTTGGACCGGCTTGCAATGCGGACCCAGGTGCAGTCGATGCTGGATGCGATTGGGCTTGGTATTTCTCCGCAGGACCGCATTTCTGACCTAACAATTGCTGAACAGCAGATGGTGGAGATTGTAAAAGCGGTTAGCCGCAATGCCCGGGTGCTGATCATGGACGAGCCGACAGCTGTCCTGACCGAAGCTGAAACCAAGCTTTTCTTTCAGCAGGTCGAAGCGCTGAAAAAGCGCGGCGTCGCCGTCATTTTCGTGTCTCACAAGCTGTCGGAGGTGAAGCAGATTTCCGATCGGATCACAGTGTTGCGTGACGGGCAGTGGATCGCGACCAAACCCGCCTCAGAACTTTCGCCGGATGCGATGGCGCAGATGATGGTGGGGCGTGAATTGTCAGACTTGTACCCGCCGTTGCACGAAGCGGATGTGGATGCGGACCGGGTCCTCGAGGTCACGGGCTTACAGGCGCCGGGCGTTCACAATGTCAGTTTTGATTTACGCAAAGGTGAAATTCTGGGGTTCTCTGGCCTCATTGGCGCGGGCCGCACCGCGGTCTTCGAAGCCATCTGCGGGTTGCAGCCGATCCACGCGGGGCGGGTGATGTTCCAAGGTGAAGAGATCCGATTTCCGAGCGTCGCCGCAGCGCGGGACGCGGGGGTCGCCTATCTGACAAAAGACCGTAAAGCCAAAGGCCTGCTTCTGGACAAACAGATGGGCCCAAACCTGACCCTGTTCAGCCTGCCTAAGTTTCAGCGCCGCTGGGGCCTAGATCATGCTGCCGAACAATCTGCCCTGGAGCGCGCCGTCAGACGCTTCGATATCCGGGCGCGCGACCCAATGATCAAAGTCGGCGACATGTCTGGCGGAAATCAGCAAAAGCTGTTGATTGCCAAGGTGATGGAGGCTGAACCTCAGGTGGTCATCATCGATGAGCCAACCCGAGGCATCGACGTGGGCACCAAACAGCAGGTCTATCACTTTATCGCGGCCCTGGCGGCAGAAGGTGTGTCCGTCGTTGTGATCTCGTCAGAGATGCCAGAAGTCATCGGGATCAGTCACCGTGTGGTTGTGATGCGCGAAGGTGCAATCATGGGGGTGCTGACGGGGGATGACATCAATGAAACAGAGATTATGCGCCACGCGGCAGGCCTGAAACAGGCAACCGCGCAGCCCGCTGCGGAGGCAATTCAATGACAGATCTAGCAAAAGAACGCGGACCAAAAGGGTATCGGATGAGCATTGATTACAAAACAGCTGGCCCGGCGATTGCCTTGTTCATTCTCTGTCTGATTGGGTATCTGCTGAACCCGGCCTTCCTGAGCGAGGGCAATCTCAGCAACCTTCTGACACGTTCGGCCTTCATCGGTATCATCGCCGTCGGCGCAACCTTTGTGATCACCGCAGGCGGCATCGATCTGTCGGTGGGGTCCATGGCTGCGGCCATTTCCGGCGTGATGATTATTATCATGAACGCATCCCTCGACATGATGGGGGCAGGGTTCGCCACAGTTATCCTGGGGGCTGGTTGTTCGATCTTGCTGGGGATCGGCGCGGGTTGGATCAATGGGGCTTTGACAACCAAGGGTAAGATCGAGGCCTTCATTGTGACGCTCGGCACAATGGGGATCTACCGATCCTTGGTCACCTACTTTGCAGATGGGGGCACCCTGTCCTTGGATTTCGCCATCAGGGGGATCTATCGGCCGGTCTATTATGGCAGCTTCCTGGGCCTGCCGATCCCTGTCTGGGTTTTCATCTTGGTCGCCGCCCTGGGCTGGTTCCTGATGAACAGAACCTCCTTTGGTCGCTACTGCACGGCAATCGGATCAAATGAATCCGTCGCCAAATACTCCGCGATCAAGGTCGATCGCGTGAAAACGCTGACCTATGTCATTCAAGGGCTTTGTGTCTCGCTGGCGACGATCATCTACGTCCCGCGGCTTGGGTCTGCGTCTTCCTCGACAGGGGTGTTGTGGGAACTTGAGGCCATCGCAGCCGTCATCATTGGGGGCACAGTACTCAAGGGGGGATATGGCCGGATCGGCGGCACCATTCTTGGGGCGCTGATCCTGACGACGATCGGCAATATTCTGAACTTTACGGACCTGATTTCGAATTACCTGAACGGCACGATGCAGGGCCTGATCATCATCGTCGCAGTCTGGCTGCAACGCGGCGATTGGGGAAAATCCCGCACCAAACAGCCTGAGTAGGGACCGCATTAACCGTAACCGGGGCCTGTCCCCATTTTATCTAACCGGACGGCACCGGACAGGAGAGGTGTGTCCAGTTCTTTGGGAGGAAAGACAAATGAAGACGTTGAGAAAAATCGGATCAATGGCCCTGGTTGGGGCGTTGTCCCTGGGGGCAGGGATGGCGGCAGCGGACACCATCAAAATTGGTGTAAGTTACCCAACCCCGACACATGCCTGGGCGGCGGGCATGAACTGGCACGCGGAACAGGCGGAGAAGCGGTTGGAGCAGCTTTACCCCGACGTTGACCTGATCCTTGTAAACTCTCCTGACCCCAACACACAGGCCTCTGCCTTGGAAGATCTGGTGTCGGTTCACCAGATTGATGCGCTGGTGGTATTGCCGTTTGAGTCCGAACCTTTGACGGATCCGGTCCTGAACGTAAAACAGTCTGGGGCGCTGATTACCGTGGTGGACCGCGGTCTTAGCCAGCCCGGCATCGAAGACATTTATGTGGCCGGCAACAACCCAGAACTTGGGCGTGTCTCGGCAGAATACATGAAGGGCCGGTTGAGCGACGGTGACAACATCGTGGTTCTGCGCGGCATCCCGACGCTGATCGACAATGAACGTTTCGATGCGTTTATGGCAGAGATGGATGGGTCTGGGGTGAACATCTTGGATCACAAACACGCCAACTGGAACCGCGACGACGGGTTTGAAGTGATGCAGGATTTTCTGAGCCGCTTCCCCGATATCGATGCCGTTTGGGCGCAGGATGATGACATCGCGATCGGTGTTGTTGCGGCGCTGAAGCAGGCGGGCCGCGACGGTGACGGAATGTTTGTGGTTGGTGGCGCAGGCATGAAAGAGACCATCAAAGGCATCATGGATGGCGATGAACTGGTCCCTGTTGACGTGCTTTACCCGCCGTCGATGATCGCAACTGCAATGGATGTCACCGTGGCCGCGTTCAAGTCGAACGGGCCGGTTGCAGGCCGCTACATTCTGGGGGCGACCTTGATCACCCCGGAAAACGCCGCCTCATTCTACTTCCCGGACTCGCCGTTCTAAGGCGGGTCAGTGCCGAGGAGGGGGGCGGTGTCGCCCCCCTCCGCTTTGTCGCTCTTCGAAATCTGTTGGAACACCTGAACACCGCCTTTTGGGCGAAGGAGTGAGTAATGAAAACGATGAAAGGTCCGGCGCTCTATCTGGCGCAGTTTGGGGGCGACCAAGCGCCCTTCAACAGCTGGGATGGGATTACAAAATGGGCCGCTGATTGTGGCTACAAAGGGGTGCAGATCCCGGCTTGGGATACGCGTATTTTTGACCTGGTCAAGGCCGCCAGCTCTCGGACGTATTGTGACGAACTGGTTGGGATTGCGGCCACAAACGGGGTCGAGATCACCGAACTTGCAACCCATCTTCAGGGGCAACTCGTCGCCGTGCATCCGGCTTACGACAGCGTCTTTGACGGCTTTGCCCCAGCGGAACTGCAAAACAACCCCAAAGCCCGACAAACCTGGGCCGTGGAGCAGGTGAAGTTGGCGATCACAGCAAGCTACAACCTTGGAATTCCCGCGCATGCGACCTTTTCTGGATCGCTGGCGTGGCCGTTTATTTATCCCTGGCCGCAGCGCCCTGCTGGCCTTGTGGAAGAAGCCTTCGACGAGCTGGCGCGGCGGTGGCGCCCGATCCTGGATCATGCTGATACGATGGGCGTAGACCTTTGCTATGAGATTCACCCCGGAGAGGACCTACATGACGGGGACACGTTTGAAATGTTCCTGGATCGTGTCGACGCTCACCCTCGGGCCAACATGCTCTATGATCCGTCGCACTATGTGCTTCAATGTCTCGATTATCTGGACAATCTGGATCTTTACGGGGACCGGATCAAAATGTTCCACGTCAAGGATGCAGAGTTTAATCCAACCGGCAAAAAAGGCGTCTATGGCGGCTATCAGAGCTGGGCGAACCGCGCTGGCCGCTTCCGATCCTTGGGGGATGGTCAGGTCGATTTTGGCGCGGTGTTCTCAAAATTGGCAGCGATGGATTTTGACGGTTGGGCGGTTGTTGAATGGGAGTGTGCGCTGAAACACCCCGAAGACGGCGCCCGGGAAGGGGCCGCTTTTGTGAACGAACACATCATTCGCGTCACGGAACGGGCCTTTGATGATTTTGCAGGCGCAACTGCGGACCGCGCGTCTAACCGCCGGATTTTGGGACTAGAGGGGGCTTGAAATGAGCAGCAAACCCATTCGATTGGGCATGGTGGGCGGCGGTAATGACGCCTTCATCGGTGCCGTTCACCGTATCGCTTCACGCCTCGACGGGCGCTACAGACTCGTCGCCGGAGCGCTTTCATCAACTCCTGAAAAAGCGCGGCTATCCGGTGCCGCTCTAGGGCTGGATCCGGACCGCATTTATGACGACTACAAAACCTTGGCCAGTGCTGAGGCAGCGCGGGCTGCGGGGATTGAAGCTGTGGCCGTGGTCACACCAAACCATATGCATGCACCCGTTGCCCGTGCCTTCCTTGAGCAAGGAATTCACGTCATCTGCGACAAACCCTAAACGGCCACCTTGGCGGAGGCAGAAGATTTGGCCGCGGTGGCCGCGCGGTCCAAAGCACTGTTTGTCCTGACCCACAACTACACGGGCTACCCGATGATCAGACAAGCGCGGGAAATGATTGTGCAAGGCGATCTAGGTGAGCTGAGAGTGGTGCAGGTTGAATACCCGCAGGACTGGCTGACCGAGGAGGTTCACAACAAACAGGCTGACTGGCGTGTCGATCCAAAGCGCTCAGGGGCCGGGGGCTCGATTGGCGATATTGGCACCCACGCGTATAATCTGCTGACTTTTGTCACCGGCCTTCGGGCCGAGAGCCTTGCGGCGGATTTGCAAGCCTTCGTGGCGGGGCGGCAGTTGGACGACAATGCACATGTGTTGTTGCGCTTTGCTGGCGGGGCGCGTGGGATGCTGTGGTCCAGCCAAGTGGCCCCCGGCAACGAAAATGCTCTGCGTCTCAGGGTTTACGGCAGCAAAGGCGGGTTGGAATGGTCGCAAAGGCGGGTTGGAATGGTCGCAAGAGGACCCCAATTACCTTTGGTTCACCCCGTTTGGCGAACCCAAACGTTTGCTCACCCGTGGCGGCACAGGGGCGCAGGAAGCTGCAAACAGGTTGACCCGTACCCCAAGTGGGCACCCCGAAGGATATCTGGAGGCATTTGCGAACATCTACAGCGAGGCGGCGGACCTGATACGTGCCCTTGAAACTGGCGCTCCCCTCGCAGAGCTCGCGCATGTTCCAACGCTCGAAGATGGCTTGCAAGGGATGCGTGTCATTGATGCCTGTGTTCGTTCTTCCGAAATGGATGCAGCCTGGACAGAAGTCTAAGGCTTGGGAGCAGCCTTTAACCTGCGGCCCTATCTGGCGCAGCTCGCAGAAGGGTTATGGGGGTCAAAAGGGCTGCGTCAGAAAAGAGAGCAAGCGAAGCTGTCTTTTGGGAGACAAGGGCGTCCAACGGCGCGCCTTTCCGGGTGCCTTCTAATGGCAGTTTGGAGAGGTGGGCCAAAAAAAGGAGCAACCTTTCGCTGGAGGGTGCTCCTTGGCCAGCGCGATACAAATCGTAGCTTCAAGCTTCGATGTCGTCTCAAATGTATGAAAGGGCCTCGCGTTTGCCAAAACATGACCTGTTGCCTGGTGCGAAGATTTACCAGTCCACCTCAAACTGGCGCACCACCGCCTGAACTTCAGCCTCTGAGAGCATTTTGGGCTGCAGTCCTTTCAACAAAAGAGCCAGCTTTGCCGTTTCTTCCAGTTCCTCCATGGCGTAAGCCGCCGCCCATAGGTCTTTGCCGGCGACAACCGGGCCGTGATTGGCCAGCAAAACCGCAGATCGTTGACCGGCCAGACCTCGAACGGCCTCGCCCATTGCGGCATCTCCGGGCAGGAAAAAGGGAAGCAACTTCACTTTCCCCAGACGCATAATTCCGTAAGGTGTCATCGGCGGTAGGACGTTGTCTGGGTCCGTGTCCGGCAACATTGACAGCGCCACAGAGTGACTGGAATGCAAATGCACCACCGCTGCCGTCTGTGCGCGCGTGTCATAGAATGCACTATGCAGCGGAATTTCTTTTGTGGGTTTGTCACCGGAAAGATGCCGCATGTTCTGATCCAAGAGTGAGATCCGCGCCGGGTCGAGAAAACCCATGGACGCCCCGGTTGGCGTCACAAGGTAGCTGCCGTCAGACAATCTGACCGAAATGTTGCCGGAGGCTCCGCAGGTCAGTCCCCGGTCAAACATTGACTTGGCGATGCGACAAATATCTTCGCGGCTGCGCGTGGTTTCGGTCATTTGACGTCCTCCGTTTCTGCGTCTGCCATGAGCCGAAGCGCGTCCTCAAAGAACGTTTCAGTGCCAAAATTCCCTGACTTTAGCGCCAGCGTCAATTGCCCGTGCAAAGGGCGGACCATTGGCACTCCTGCGGCAATTCGCGGGCCGATTTCGAGGGCTGAGACGCCCAGCCCCCTGACCACGGCACCTGAGGTTTCACCGCCAGCAACCACAATGCGGCCCGCTCCGCCCGCAGCCAGAATAGCGGCGAGGTCTGCAAAAAAGGCTTCGATCGCCAGCGCAACACGCTCGGCGCTAAAACGTTCTTGGGATGCTCGCACCACTTCGGGGTCGGCGGAGGAGTAAACCAGAGGTGGTCGATCCTGTTTAAGAGCCCATGTCGCGACCTCCTGAAAGGTGATGGCGTCGTCAAGCACATCGGCGGCGCAGATTTCGCGGGAGGGCGCGCACTGGCGATAGCGGGCCACCTGTCCGCGTGTGGCTTGCGAACAAGAGCCAGACAATACAACGCCCTGGCCATTGTTGCCCTTCCAATCATCGCGGGCCCTGTGTGTGCCAAAATTCCCCGGGAGCCCGAGGGCAATTCCAGAGCCGCCGCATAACAACGGCATGCCGAATGCGGCTTTGCCGATCTCGCGCAGATCCACATCCTGGATCGCGTCGGTGATCAAAAATGCTCGTCGATCAGGCAAGGCTGCTTTGATCGCTTTCGCGCCTTGCGCAACAGTTCCAATCGGTATGTGCCCTACAGGCTGTTCCAATTGCTTTCCCAGCACACGCCGAAGGTCCGGATCGGTCATCGGAGTGAGCGGGTGATGCTGCATCCCACTCTCGTTGAGCAACTGATCCTGCACAAAGAGATGCCCCTGATAGACGGAGCGTCCATTTTCCGGAAAGGCCGGACAAACAAGCACCGGGCCTGCGTCCATCCGGTCCGCCAGTGCCGCAAGAACCGGGCCGATATTGCCCTCTGCCGTGCTGTCAAAGGTTGAGCATACCTTAAGAACAATCTGTTCGACGCCTTGCGCCAACAACCAGTCGCAGGCTGCCAGACTGTCTGTCACCGCCTCTGCAACGGGGGCCGTGCGCGATTTCAGCGCCACAACCCCAGCATCTGTGCCCGATGCCGCATCGGCGTCGGGGATGCCAATAAACTGCGTAACCGACATCCCCGCCTCAGCAATGGTGAGCGCGATATCGGATGCACCGGTGAAGTCATCCGCGATGACGCCAAGTTTCATTTGCCAAACTCCACTGAAATTTTTGCCAACGCATCTGCGATCGGGCCGACATCCAGCCGGCGAATGTGGGAAGCCAAATCTTGTGGGTAAACTTGTCGAACCAGAGGGTCGTGCCCTGGAATGATCAATTCGGGACGGGACGCCAGATCGATCAGGCGCTCGAACCCAAGCATCATGTCCTCAATGTCGACGACTATCGGGAAGGGCTTACGCGCCAATACGTTTTCATAATAGTGCGCCGCATCCGACGACAGCACCATCCAGCCCGCTTGGGTGCGAACCCGTACACATTGCAGCCCGCGGGAATGGCCACCGACACAATGTAGACTTAGCCCGTCTGCCAGTTGGTTATCGCCTGTATGGAAGGTCAGTTTGCCGGCATAAAGCCTTATAATGGCTTCACAAATGTGATCTGCAGTGAAAGGTTTACGCAACACGTCGTGACACATACAGGGGCCAGTTGCGAAAGCCATTTCCGCGGCCTGCATGTGCAGATGGGCATTGGGGAAGAGCGCCAGCCCCCCCGCGTGATCATAGTGCAGGTGCGTAACGATCACCTCGGAAATATCTTCTGGTGTCAGCCCAAACGGCGCGAGGGCCTCCCGAGGGTCAAGACGGATTGGCCGCCCCCGAGCTGTGGCCTCGGATTGATCATAACCGGTATCAACCAGAATGGTCCGGCTGCCATCCCGCAAAAGCCACATGAAGTAATCCATCGCATGTGGGGCGTCGTGGTTGTCGTCAAACAGAAAACTGTCCCGCCGTGCGCGGGCGTTTCGGTCCGCATATTTGACGGCGTGGACCTGCCATATCCCCGTGCACTTCTCTGCTTTTGAAGACCCTGTCATTGGATCACCTGCTCAAACAGCCCCACTTGTTTTGAAGCGATCATCCCTGCGGTATTGTTGTCAAAAGTTTTAAAATGAGGGGTGGTGAGGTGCAGGTCAAACGCAGCCCGATCCGCGTAGATCTCGTACAGGAAAACCACGTCGTCCTGCACACAGACATCGAAGGTCTGGCAGCCTTGCTCTTGGGTGCGTGACGTTTTGGCGTTGGCCACAACGAGGGGTAAAAATGCCGCCATATGCCCCGGGTGAATTCTGAGGGTTACACAAACAGCGTACATTACACTTCCTTTCTGTTGCGCCGCTGGAATGGGCGGCGGACCATTGGAATTTGTGCTGCGATCAGCGCAATGTTCAGCGCAAGCAACACCGCGGCTCCGGGACGCGAAACAAACACACCCAGGCTTCCGTCCGACAGGAACAATGCCCGGCGGAAGGTTTCGTCAAACAGACCTCCGAGGATAACGCCAATCACCAATGGCGCGATGGGGTATTTCATGAGGTTCATGAAATAAGCCACAAAACCAACGCCAAGCATTAGGTAGAGGTCGTTGATCCCGCCGCCGACAGAGAAAGAGCCGATCGCGGTCAGAACCATCACCACGGGCAGAAATACCGTCTGGGGGATCCGCAGGATCTTTATAAAAACACGCGCGGTGAACAATCCCAGGATCCACATCGTAAAGGACGCCAGCACCAGAATTGCGACCACCCGCAAGATGATGGCCGGATCGATTGTGGGGCCGGGGATCACATTGTTGATCTTGAACGCCCCCATCAAAGCCGCCGCGGGGGGCGAGCCGGGAATGCCAAGCACCAGCAAAGGGATCAGGGCACCACCGATACAGGCATTGTTTGCCGTTTCTGAAGACAACATGCCTTCTAAGGAGCCTTTGCCAAAGTTCTTGCCGTCTTTGGACACGGTCTTGCCAACCCCGTAGGACACCCAGCCCGCGACGTCTTCGCCGACGCCGGGCAGGGCGCCAACCCCTGTACCTATGACGCCGGATCGGGTGATCGTCGGCATATGGCGTTTGACCGCTGCAAGGTTTGGAAGGATGCGCCCCTGTAAGGCGACCATCTTGCCCAACTCCAAATGGCGCAGCCCTTCGATGATCTGCGGCACCGCAAAGGCCCCCATCAACACTGGCACAACCTGAAACCCAGACAGCATATAGGACCAGCCAAATGTATACCGAGGCTCGGACAGCAACGGGTCCATGCCGACCATCGCCATCGCGAGACCGATCAGCCCGGCAATCCAACCTTTGATCACCAAGTCCTCACTCATGAGGGTTCCAGACAGCAAGATCCCAAACAGCGCCAGCAGAGCTTTTTCCGGGCTGGCGATGTTTTTGGAGATCAACAAAAGCACCCAGACAAAAATCAAAAGCGCTACGGTGCCAATCAAGGTACCGATGAAAGACGCTGTGGTTGCCAGTCCCAAGGCCTCGCCGCCACGTCCTGCTTTGGACAACGGATGGCCGTCCATCGCGGTCGCGGCCGAAGCAGCTGTGCCGGGGATGTTCAGCAATATCGATGGGTAGGAGCCGCCATAGATTGCCCCGACATAGGCGCCAAGCAAGGCGATCATCGAATAATCTAGCGGGATTTTGTTGCCAAAGAAGCCCGTTAGGATGGTCACCGCCAGCGTGGCGGTCAATCCGGGCAAGGCGCCAAATGTGATACCAAGGAAAACCGAGGTAACCAGGTAAACATAGGTCAGCGGGTCAACGATCAGCGCCGTTAAGGCAACGCCAAACCCGGCCAATTGCGAAAGTAAGAAATCCATTATTTGCCGCTCCAGATCGGTTTGAGCGTGACGTAGTAGTGGTATTCAATCTGTTTGAAGATCAGCCCACCGCGGTTCGGCACATTTTGGCGAAACCCGAAGGCCATCGCGCAAACAAGCAGGGTCGGTGCCAGAAGAGCGATCACCGGTATCACCCGCGCCAGCCGGCTGCCCCGGTCTGCCAGCAGAACCCAAACCGTCAGGGCGAACCAAATGGTCAGCACCAGCCAATCGTCATCGTGTTGGGTCCAGTGGGCGCGCGGTAAGTTCATGACCATGGCATAAAGCCCGGCCAATCCGACGGCAGCCGCCACCAAAACCATTCGATAGGCATATCCACCGTGAAAGCCAAAGATCAATGCTGTGATCAACAGTCCCGAACATAGGATGAAATCCACCCGCGGCACCAACCCGGCGATGTAGAAAAACAGGATCACTGCGAGGGTTGCAAACCGCAGCGCCTCAGTCTTGCTCCAACCGATGCCGAGGGGGCTCAACGCCTGTTTTGCGCCGCCGTCGCGCCAGGCGATGCGCAGCAAGATCAGTGATAGGATAAACATCGCGGAAAAGATGCCGAGGGGCACCAAGGCGGCGGAATTGTACCAATCCCCCCCTGACACGCCAGCCCGGTTTTCGCCCCACAGTGGAATGAAAGAGGTGCGCCATAAGAAGAAAATCGACAGGCCCATGAGCACAAGCGCCGCCCAGAAATCTCTTGCCCGCAAAATCAGCTGTGCATTTCGTTTTTCAGCCTCAGCCGGATGGGTGCTTTCTTTAGTAGTCACGGATCTTCCCCAATCCTATGATCCATTGGAGCGGAAGGCGCGGGGGGCGCCCTCCGGATGTTCATTCAGGGTTTTTGGATCCCGAGGCTTGCCGGATCTACCGTCGCCGCCCCCAGCCCCTGCAGGGTGAAGGCAAAATTGGCTTCCAGTGTTTCAAAGATCTTCGCGGCCTCGTCGCCGTATTGCCCGCCAACGTCATAGTTGTTTGCAGCCGCCCATTCCGCGACTTTGTCACCTGCAATCGCTTTCTCAAAAGCAGAACTCAGTGCCGCCTTCACCTCATCACCGGCAGAGTCATGGACCGCAAATCCAATGGCCTGTTTCAATGGCAGGTACTTGTCGAGACCATCGTAGATGTCGAAAGCCGATGGCACTGTCATGCCCGCAATCTCTGCCGTTTCCGGCGTCAGCATAGCCAGAGGCTTGAGTTGACCGCCTTCGATCAATGCCGCTTGTTCGGCCAAAGAGGTCACGACCAGTGCAACCTCTCCGGCAATCGCCGCCTCTTGGCCCGGCGCGGACCCCTTATAGGGGACAAACTTGAAGGAAGCGCCTGATCCGCTCTCAATTGCCAGCAGATTAAGATGGTGGATGGAGCCAGCCCCCGAAGCTGCGGCTGGAATGGTGCCCGGCGCGGCCTTCGCCGCGTCAACCAGAGCCTCAATCGTGTCATACGGAGAATTTGCCGGAACCGAGATCAAATCGGGGGATCCCCCGACAATGAACGGATACCAGTAGTCAAACTTCTTGTCCCATCCGCCTTGTACTGCCGCTGTAACGTTGGATTCCGACAGGCCCACAAGCGTATAGCCGTCGTCGGGTTGGTTCATCACATAAACCATGCCGTTGGACCCGGCGACGCCGCCGGTCTGGTTGATCACATTGATCGAGACCGGCAGGTGTTTTTCCATTTCCGCCATGATCATTCGGTTGATTGTATCCGTGCCGCCACCAGCACCCCAGACAACCGCTGTGGTGATGTCGCGATAGGGATAGTCCTGCGCGCTTACAGATGTTGCCATGCCGACAGTCAGCGCTGCAGCTCCCAAAATACGTGCAAACTTGAGTTCCATTCTCGTCCTCCCAGACTCAATGCGTTTTTTTTTGCATGAATTTATGTATGCATTAATAAATGCGATGTTAAATTTTTAATAGATCGCGGTGGGAAATCCTGCCACAAGGTCAAAGGAAGGAACGCTTATCCATGCCCAATTCATATGAAATCGCTGTGTTTTCAGGAGACGGGATTGGTCCGGAAATCACTGATCCAACAGTGAAAATTCTGACCGACCTTTCCAAGCGTGCTACGGGCTATCGGCTGAACTTCACACCCGCACCCGCCGGAGCAGCGCATTACGCCGAAACCGGCGAATCTCTCCCGGCAACCTCGATGGAGGCCGCCCATCGGGCCGATGCGATTCTCCTTTCTGCGATGGGACTTCCTGATGTGCGCTACCCCGATGGCACCGAGATCTCGCCTCAGATTGATCTGCGCAAAGCGCTGACGCTCTTTGCGGGCGTGCGTCCCGTGACGGTGCGGCATGGCCAAGCAACGCCGCTCAAGATTCCGGCTGGGAAGGAAATCGATTTTGTATTGATCCGCGAAAGCACAGAGGGGCTGTTCTATTCCCAAGGCAATGGAGAAGTTAGCGCTGACGAAGCCCGTGAAACGCTGCGCATCACACGCGATATTTCCGAAAAACTGTTTCGCTTCACATTCGATCTGGCGCAGCATCGCAAGGCCGAGGGCCGTGGGCCGGGCCGTGTGACCTGTGTCGACAAAGCCAATGTTTTCCGCGCGTTTGCCTTCTTCCGAGAGCTGTTTGATGCCGAGGCGCACAAGCATACCGATCTCATCTCTGATCACGCCTACGTGGATGCCACAGCCCTTTGGATGGTGCAGAAGCCCTGGGAGTTTGATGTCTTGGTGACCGAGAATATGTTTGGCGATATCCTATCTGATCTTGGGGCGGGTCTGATGGGTGGATTGGGGCTTGCCCCCTCGGCTGATATCGGGCTGGACCACGCGGTTTTCCAACCTTGCCACGGATCGGCTCCGGATATTGCGGGGCAGGGGGTGGCGAACCCGTTTGCAATGCTATTGTCTGCGGCGATGATGCTGGACTGGCTTGGGGTGAAACACGATAACACCAACCTGCGTCTTGATGGCATCCGGCTGCGTGAAGCTGTTGAAACTGTGGTGGCCCGGGGCGCCGTCCTGACGCGGGATCTGGGCGGCACTGCCAGTACCCTGGAGGCCGCTAAAGCGGTGGCGGATCTTCTGGTGTTGGAGACAGTATGACCCAGACAGTTAAAGTCGCCTGTGTTGGCGCGGGGTATTTCAGTCAGTTTCACTATGCGAGCTGGGCCTCAATGCCGGAGGTTCATCTGATGGCTTCTTGCAACCGAGACATTGCGAAGGCGCGGGCCACTGGCCTTGCGGCCTACGACAACCTCTCCCGAATGCTTGCAGAGGTGACACCCGATGTGCTTGACATCATCCTGCCCCCTGTTGCCCATGCCGAAACCATTGAGATCGCGCTTGAGGCGGGGGTCAAAACGTTGATTTGCCAAAAGCCTTTCTGCCAGTCGCTGACAGAGGCCAAGGAAATGGTTGCCCGGGCGGATGCCGCTGGCGCGACCATTGTTGTGCACGAAAACTTCCGTTTTCAGCCTTGGTACCGCGCGATGAAGGCTGCATTGGATCAAGGTGTTGTCGGCGCGCCCCAGCAGCTGACCTTTCGCCTCCGACCCGGGGATGGACAAGGTGAGGACGCCTACCTTGCACGGCAACCATATTTTCGGGACATGCCACGGTTTCTTGTCCACGAAACAGCTGTGCATTGGGTCGACACCTTTCGCTACCTTTTGGGAGAACCGGAAGCTGTTTACGCCGATCTGCGCAGGGTCAACCCGGCAATCAAAGGGGAGGACGCCGGATATATCCTGTTTGACCACCCAGATGGTGTCCGCGCCCTGTTTGATGGCAACAGGCAACTCGATCACGGGGCGGCCAACCATCGATGCACCATGGGCGAGGCTCTGTTGGAAGGCACCGACGGGGCAATCGCACTGCACGGGGACGGATCACTTTGGCTGCGCAAGTTCGGCGCCGAGCAACAAACCTGTATTTTGCCTGCAGACCAATCAGAGGGATTTGGCGGCAATTGCGTGCATCACTTGCAGTCCCACGTCATTTCTGGCCTTCTCTCCCAAACGCCAATCGAAAATGAAGCCGCCAGTTACCTGCGCGTGATCGAAATCGAAGAGGCAATCTATAGGTCGGCTGAAACCGGCCAGAAACGAATGATAGGACCGCCGTGAGCCCGAAAGCCAACACATCTGAAGAAAAGCCGCTGTCCAACTCCCAACGCGCATATCTGTCCCTGCGCGACATGATTTTTGCGGGTGAACTGGCACCGGGATCAGACCATCTGGAAAGCGAACTCGCCGAGCAACTGGGGGTGTCGCGCACGCCGGTGCGTGAGGCGGCGCTCATGCTGGAAAGCCAAGGTCTGTTGGAGTTGCGGCCCCGGAAAGGTGTTCGAATCCTGCCGGTATCACCGGATGACATGGCCGAGATCTATGATGTGCTGACTGAGCTGGAATGTCTTGCCGCCCGCAACGCTGCAAAACACGCCTATCCGGAAGCTGATCTTCTGCCTTTGGCCACCGCCATTGAGGATATGGAGGTGGCTGTGGCGCAAAACAATCTGGAAGAATGGGCCGAGGCGGATGACCGGTTCCACCAGATCCTCGTGTCCCTGGGGGGCAACTCGCGCGCCTGTGCCATGTTTGACATGATGAATGACCAGGTCCGCCGCGCCCGAACGGTCACCCTGTTCATGCGCCCGCTACCGGTCAAGTCAAACGAAGACCATCGCCAGGTCTATGAAGCGATCAAAACTGGGAACGTCGGCACAGCGGATGCCGTACATCGCGCCCACCGACAAAATGCAAAAAACATGATTCTGGAGCTGCTGCAAAAACACCGTCTGCGAGGGGTCTGACCGCCTTGGCCCACTCTTCGCCAACTATGACGGCGGACCAATTCAGTGAGGAACACTCAATTGGCCCGAGGCTGTCACGTATTTTTCCTGCCATCGCTCGGTGACCGCCTGTGATCCGTCAGCTACCTGTTTCCCCATCTGCTTAGGGATGTGAAAAGACACTCAAGACGGATACCAAAGTTCCCTGTCACGATCGCGACGGCTAATGAAGTGTTGTTGGAGATTGCGCCTCAAAGGTTCAGTTCGACGGTTTCGGATCCTTTAGCTGGGACCGCACAGCAAATCAGGGCTTCCCCGTCTTGCGGGGCAGCGGAGGGCGGTGTCCGATACGTGACAGAACCGCTTTGGATGCGGGTGCTGCAACTGCCGCAGGTGCCAGTTCGGCAGCTGAATTCTGGTGTCAGCCCGTGGTCTTCGGCCAGTTCCAGCAGAGAGCCTTCTTCGGGTGTCCAGGGGTATTCAAAGCCAGATTTTGCAAACCGAACAATGGCTTGCTCTGCAGGCGGGACAGGCACCTCTAGACCCTTGCGTTCCAGCGACGCGGGGCCAAAAGCCTCGGCAAAGATGCGCGCGTCTGGGACACCCAGGGACATTAGGCTGTCATAGACCGATTGCATAAACGCTGCAGGTCCGCAGAGATAGAAGTCATAGTCATCAAGGGGCAGGGCGCTGCGCAGCACATCCGCATCGATCCGGCTCTGGCGCCAGACTTCGCCATTTGCAATAGCGGATTCCTCTGCGCGGGACACAAGCGAGAGATAGCGGAGCTGCCCATCGGAGGTCTGCTCCCACGCACGAAATTCCTCTGCAAAGGCCCGGGTAACTATGTCGTGGGCGGAGTGCAGCACCGTGATGGGCCGGCGGTGTCGGGTGCGCAGACCCTCGCGGATCGCGTGGCGCGCCATGGAGATCATCGGGGTGATACCCACGCCACCTGCGATCAGCACTGCGGGACGCTTATTCTGTGCATCCAGGGTAAATCCACCCCGGGGCGCCTTGGCATCCAGTTGGTCGCCGGGCCGGATCGCCCTGTGCAAATGGCGCGAGACGCGGCCTTGATCCTCTTTCTTTACCGATATTCGGTAGTGCGGCTCGCCCGGAGAAGAGGACACCGTATAGGTCCGCACCAAAGGGGTATCTTGATCGGGCAGGGGGAGCCGCAGTGTCAGAAATTGCCCCGCCTCAAAGGGGGCAAGCGGCTGGCCATCCGTTGATTCCAGATAAAAGGATCGGATCGCCGCGCTTTCCTCCTCAATCCGGGTGACGGTGAAACGACGCCAGCTGTTGCGTTGTTCCTCGACTTTTACACGGGCCTGTGCCGCGGCCCATGTGTCCGTCATCATGGTGTTTGCAGAATACGCGCCCCGTTTGGCGCGGAACGGCAGTGCGTTTTCGGTCCAGGTGCCGCTGTGAAAAGTGAACCGCCAGCCGCGTTCGGCGCCTTGGAAGGTGGCAATGCTGGGATCGTCGGCTTCCAGTAGCTCCACAGTGCCGGTCAGTTGCAGCAACGCGCCGGTTTCAAAGTCCGGAAACAGTAGGCCAGCACGCGGGTTCAGCAGGAAGTTGCCCAGCGTGTTGAAGTGATTGTTGCCGGGAAACTCTGGGATGGTCAGCCTGTTGCCGTCCACATGGACAAACCCGGGCCGGCCACCACGGTGTGAGATGTCGACCCCTTCACGTTCCGGATTTGCACCGGTCGGAAGATGACTGGAAACAAAGAAGATATCTGTCGCCTCGATCAAGGCTTGTGGCTTGCCGGAAAGGTCGTTGATCCGCTGGCTCTGACGGGGCGGCGCGGTTGGGGAGGCCTCCTTGAAGTGGCGCAACTGGATGTATTGCGGGCAATTGCCGAAGGACTGGTCGACCTTCAGCGTTAGGGCGTCCTCGGACAATGCGGCGATCCGGCCGTTGACCCGATTGCGACGGCGGCTGTGCAGCTCAATTCCAAGCAACCCAATGGGGGTGCCCGCATGAAAGGCGGATTGCACCGGGTCGTCTGCTATATCACTCAGGGTGATGGTCAGGTGCTCTGGATCTGGCGAGTGGATGAAACCCGGCGCGCCCGTGAGAAGGGTGGCCCAGGGCCAGCCGTCTGCATCCGCGGCACCAGCGGCGATAAAGGGCAGCTGAGCGTAAAATTCGCGATGCTGCTCTGGCATGAAGGGGCGGATAACCCGGCGGCCAAAAGCCTCCATCGCGGCGCGTTTGCCATTGCGACGCTGCATTTCCTGTTCACCTTGATGAAACGGCGAAGCCATATCTTGGTCAGAAGAAGCCATTGGACCCTCCGGGGTATCTGATTTTTGGGGGATGTCGGATTAGGCGGCGAGGCCAACCTTGCTGGCGGGCATCGGTTTGAAACCTTTCAGCGCTTCGATATTGGCCAGAAGGCGGCGCAGGTCTGGATAGGGCTCCAGCGAGATCCCGCCTTCAGGCGCATGGGCGGTGTAGGAATATTCGGCGACATCCGCGATCGTGGGGGCCTCCCCGACAAGGAAGTTGCGGCCCTGCATATGGGCGTCCAGCTTGCCCAGTGCCTTGGCGGCAGTGGCCTTGCAGAAGTCTGCATCCAAAGGCGCGTTGAACACATTGATCAACCGGGCTGCTGCGGGGCCAAAGGCGATCTCACCGGCTGCAAGCGACAGGAACCTCTGCACCTCCGCCTCCTGCACCGGATCCGTGGGCAGGTAAGACGGCGCATATTTGCGCGCCAGATAGACAAGAATGGCGTTGGAATCCGGGATCACTGTGCTGCCATCTTCGATCACGGGAACCTGACCGGCCGGGTTGAGGGACAGGAAAGGCTCTGCCTTATGTGCACCCGCGGCGAGGTCGACCGTGACAATCTCATGAGCGATCCCGGCGAGGCTGGCAAACAGTTCCACCCGGTGGGAATGGCCGGAAAGAGGAAAGCTGTGAATGCGAATGGGTTGGGTCATGATTCAGGTCCTTGGGGTTGTTTGGGTTGACGAGGGGACCCTACACTTGGATCGATGGGGCGATAATTGACTCTCCTGTGGAATTACTATGTACATGATGTGGATTGTCGACTGCGGGAAAATGGATCATGGACAGGTTGGATTGCATCCGCGCCTTTGCGGCTGTCGCGGCCCAGAAATCCTTTACCGGTGGGGCGCAGCAGGTTGGCATCAGCACCAAGTTGGCCAGCAAATATGTTGCCCGGCTGGAGGAACGTCTGGGTGCGCAGCTGCTGCATCGCACCACCCGCAGCGTCACATTGACGGACACGGGTCGGGCCTATCTGGAACGCTGCATTCCACTGCTTGATCAGTTCGCCGAGCTTGAGGACATGGTGCAACACCGGCAGACAGACCTGGCTGGGCCGGTGCGGATCACGGCACCAACCGGTTTTGGCAGCCGTGAACTGGTTGAGGCGTTGCAGCCGTTTCAAAAGAGCCATCCGAAGGTCGAAGTGGAGCTGCTGCTATCGGACCACCACGTGCCGATCCTGGAAGAGGGGATCGATCTGGCGGTGCGGTTTGGCCAGCTGAAGGATTCTTCTCTGGTGGCTAAAAAACTCTGCGATATGCGGTTGGTGATGATCGCCTCCCCCGCCTATCTGGCGGAACATGGCACCCCGTCAGACCCAGAGGCGCTGGCCACCCATAATTGCCTGTTGCAAGCGACCGCGGCCCAGCCAAACCTTTGGACCTTCCATCAAGGGGCGTCGCAAAAGACGGTCACGGTCAACGGCGCCTTCCGCGCAAATTCTCCGCGCGCGGTTGTGCATATGGCCGCCGGGGGCTTAGGGATCGGGCGTTGCCCCTATTACGCCGCACGGCCCTTGTTGGAGACGGGGCAACTGTCAGTGTTGTTTGCAGATCAAGAACCGCCTCCTATTCCCCTCTATGCTGTCTATCCGCCAAACCGACACTTAACCGCACGGATCCGTGCGCTTATTGACCACTTGGTTCACACGTTTGATGAGCGGAAATCGTGTTAGTGGGGACGACCACCGATTGTTGGCAATGAGCCGCTTTCCTTTTGGTCCGCATTTCCGTGCTCGGTTGGCAGGGGCCTTCCGGGCTTGGTGGCCGACGTAGTTTTGGCGGTTGGAGCAGTGCGAGAATACCTTGCGGCAGGTACAATTGTTCAGTCTACTCGTCGTTTTCGCACTCGATCTGACCCGGGCGGAGATGTTTTGACGAAGGTTACAGGGTCTAAAACGCCAAGATTACACCGGTCGACCATAGGGTGAACGACAGCGGTTGACGCAGCGGTAATGTGGTTTCAGGGTATGCGCATGAATTTTACGCGCAATCACACGGCCGTTGTCATGGCGTTTGTCACCTGGGCAACCCTATGCGCGATGGTGTTGCAGGTGCTGAGCGATGTTCCCTGGTTGGGTGCGCGATTTGAACCCAATCCCGGGGGCGGTGTGGTGGTGCAGTCCATCGTTCGTGGCGGCCCTGCGGATGTGGCCGGACTTTTGCGAGGTGATGAAGTTGTCTCTATCTCGGCCTCAGATGGCGTGACGCTCAGCCTAACCGGGTTCGAGGCTGTCTTAGGGCGTCACCAGACATCAAGTTTCGACAGTTACAACGCGACCCTGGATGCCAAAGAGGCACTCTGGCCGATTGTGACCCAGCCCGAGCTAACGATGGAAACCTCCGACGGCCGCAGGATTGAGCTGACCGGGCTTCACTCGCGGGGGTTGTTCAAGTTCCAGTTCGAATTTGCCCTGAAAATGCTGAATGCATTGGTGGTGGCGCTGGTGGCTATTGGGATCTGGGCCTTTGCACCGCGGGGCTATGCGGTAACGCTGCTTGCGATTAGTGGCATTGGATTGGCGGTGAACATCCTATGCGGCGCGATCCTGTCGACAAGCGAGCTGACGATCTCGCCTTCTCTGTTCCATCTCTCGATCTCAGCAGCGTCCTGGGGCGGCGCCACGTTTTCCTATGCCTTATTGGTGGTGATCTGGCACTTCCCACGCAAGCTGTCCCGCCAACCCGTGACAGAGGTCTTGACGGGTATTGGCGTGTTGTTACAGATCAACCTGTTGTTTCAGTTCTATGAATTCCCGATTAACAGCTTTGAAATGGCCCATCTGGTTCCTGTGCCCATCGCCCTGGTCGCAAGCCTGCTTCAATGGCGCAACACCCGCGGGAAGCCCTTGGAACGGGCCTCTGTCATTTGGTTTTCGCTGACGATCTACGGCTTGGTGACGCTGGTGGTTGGGCTTTATTCCCTGCCTTTGGTGCTGAATGTCCCGATCCTGCTCAGCCCGGCCTTGGCGAATATGTTCCTGGCGTTGATCTTCCTTGGGATCGCCCTTGGCACCCTCCGTTACCGCTTGTTTGATGTGCATCGGATCTGGCTACGCGCAGTCCTGTGGGTGATCGGTGGCGTGACTTTCATTCTTTTGGATCTGGGGTTTGTCTTGGTTTTGAACCTTGAGCAATCCTATGCGCTGCCTTTGGCTTTGCTGGTGGCGGGGTGGATCTATTTCCCGTCGCGCAACAAATTGGCGGAATGGGTTTTGGGGGCCAGGGAAACCGATGTCAGCGCACATATTCCAGAGCTGATCCGCCGCTTTAACAACCTGCGCGATGAGGATGAAGTCAACGGACGGTTCATCGGTTTTCTGAAATCGGTATACCGGGTGAGCGAGGTGGCCTCGATCGATGACATTCCGTTGCAGGAGGCGCATATCGAGAACCACGGTTTGTTCCTGCGTGTCCCTTTGGTGACCGAAGGACGCTCGGCCCTGCTGGTGGGCATGGCCGGAGGGCGACAGCTGTTTTCGCGCAGCGACGCGGCGGCAACAGATACATTTCTCTATCTTGTGCGTTCGCTCCACGCTGGCAATGTGAGTGAGGTGAAACGGCTTGAAGAAGAGCGTGAAAGGATCACGCGCGATCTGCATGATGATGTCGGCGGCAAGCTGTTGACAATGATTTACCAAGCCCCGGATGAGGCCGCAGCCAAACAGGCGCGTGAGGCGCTGCAGGCGCTGCGCGAGACGGTCTATGTGGTGGAAAACCAGCAAACGATGGAATTCACAGGCGCCTGGTCTCTGTTGGTGGCGGAGTTAGAAAAGGACTTGGGCCGGGTTCTGACCCATGAAAATCACGCACAGCTCAGCCGCGATCTGTCGGCGCGGGAGTATGTGAACCTGAAACGGATCATGCAGGAAGTGACCTCCAACGCGTTGAAATACGCAGAGAAAGGATCGATGGAATTGTCGGTCCAAAGCGACGCAGAGGACACGTTGTTCTTCCAGTTCCGCAATCGTCTGGGGGCTGAGGCACAGCCGGATTTGACCAGTGGCCGTGGCTTGATGAACATCCGCCGCAGGATCGAAGAGATGGGCGGCAGCGTCGCAATCGCGACGGCAGAGGCCAACAATGGAGTCTTTCAACTGGATTTGGTAATGCCCGCGCCCACAGCGTTCTAATCTGAGGCGTGGTTTACACCATGCCGTTCTGTTTGGCGTAGATTGCGGCTTCGCTGCGACTGGAAATTTCCAGTTTGGCGTAGATCTTTCCGATATGTGTGGCGACGTTGTGTCGGGAAATGTCCAAGAAACCCGCAATTTCCGGTCTCGAAAAACCGCGCGCTATAAGTGACAGAACCTCGCGTTCACGCGATGTAAGATCTTCGGATACGGTGGCGCTGGTGGCATCCGTGGAGGGGGCTGGGGTAATTCCTTGGCCACGTACGATTTCGATCAATTTGCGGGTGATCGCCGGTGTCAGCGGAGGCCGGCCAGCCTGAATGCCGATGAAGCTTTCGGTGAGGTCTCGGATGCTTTGTTCCTTCAGCAGATACCCTTTCGCACCGTTTTCCAAAGCACGCACCAAACGTTCGCTTTCGTCATGTATTGTTGCAATTACAATGTAGGCGTTTGGATCTTCCGTCAGAATTTCGGACAGGAAGTCATCGCCAGCCCCGTCCGGCAGGCTTAGGTCCAGGACAATGAGATCGAACCGGCAGTCTGCAATTTTTACGCGTGCTTCCGCCAATGTCGAGACAGGATGAACGTTGACACCTTCGAAGGCGCGTTCCAGCACCTCTGTTAATCGATGGCGTGCACCGACGTGGTCATCAACCAGCAAAACCTCTTTCATTTTGCCTCTTTATCTAATTATTCCGTGCTCTGCCTCATTCACCTGAATGAGTGGGCTCCTTCAGGTGAGCGGTAGGCACCCTACGTCCGCAAGCCTACAAAAAGACATCAATAATTTCGACTTTTGTAAATGAAATTTTGCGCATTGCAACGGGGGTTTAGCGGTGCGCCTTGGCCAAAATGGCGAAGTGTAGGGGACAAATATGGGAAATCTGGTTGGCGGTATTGCGCGCGCATGCAGGGATCTTGGCGATAATCTAAATAGGTGGCTGTGGGACCTGACAGAAAATTATCTCAACTCTATCGATCATGTTGTGCGCGGTTGGGCGCGCGCGGTGGTGCTGATGATGGCGGCGCTGGCGGCGAGTCCCGGTTGGGCCCAGGGCGGGCCCGAGATTTCGATCACGGTCGGCGGTCAGACGATTACTTCCGGTGGAACATACACCTTCCCGACAAACCCGGCTTCTGGCGTAGAGACATCGGTGCCGATTGTGATTAACAACACCGGTGCCGGACCCCTGACGCTGGTCCCCGGCAAGCCGCTAATTAATTATGCGGCTGGCTTCACAAATATTAGCAGTTTGAGTTTTACGAACTACAGCACCTACACTGTTGCAGGCGGTGGATCCGCGACGACA
>Ga0189286_100156_pt1 | contig 36282 bp, 38 predicted proteins | sample UW69minimetaG_FD_130330 | JGI IMG/M metagenome (GOLD analysis project Ga0189286, IMG submission 130330) | Marine microbial communities from the Costa Rica Dome - UW69 mini metaG | ecosystem: Environmental > Aquatic > Marine > Oceanic > Photic zone | place: Costa Rica: the Eastern Pacific...
GAAGGCCCAGTCCTGCTGCGCACGTCTGACAACTCCTTCCCGGGTGCACCGGATGCGGCAGCCCTGTTCCAGCAGTCATTGAAGGCTGCCGGCATCGAGTTGGAAATCAAACGTGAGCCTAACGACGGTTACTGGTCTGAAGTTTGGAACAACAAACCGTTCTGCACCAGCTACTGGGGTGGCCGCTCCACGCAGGATCAGATGTTCACAACTGCGTATCTGTCTACCGCCGACTGGAACGACACGCGCTACAAGAGCGAGAGCTTTGACAAGCTTCTGATTGCAGCCCGCGCAGAGCTTGATCAGGACAAGCGCAAGTCCATGTATGCCGACATGGGCATGATGGTCCGCAATGAAGGTGGTCTGATCTGTCCGATGTTCAACGACTTCATCGACGCCCACAACGACAAGATCGGCGGTTGGGTCGAAGGCGTTGCCGGCTTCTCCTTGATGAACGGTTACGCGGCACAGCGTATGTGGGTGACAGGCTGATATGTCGCTCCTTTTAAAACTATTGGCCCAGCGCATTGCGCTGGGCCTGCTTCTGCTCTTCCTCGTCTCGATCCTGATCTTTTCTGGCACCATCATCTTGCCAGGAGACGTGGCGCAACAAATTCTCGGACAATCCGCCACGCCCGAAGCGCTTGCCAACATGCGCCGCGATCTCGGATTGAACGATCCGCCTATTCAGCGCTACTTCAACTGGCTCGGCGGCGTGCTGCAAGGTGATCTGGGGACCTCGCTCACCAGCGGCAAAGACATTGCTGAATCCATCGGCAAACGTCTCGGAAACACCCTGTTCCTGGCCTTTTGGGCCGCGATCATCTCTGTGCCTCTTGCGATTTTGCTTGGTTTGATTGCCGTACGCTATCGCGAACGTTGGCCGGACAAGCTGATCTCCGCGGTCACTCTGGCATCCATTTCTGTCCCTGAGTTCCTCATCGCTTATGTCGCCATCTTCTTCGTTTCCGTGCGTCTGCGTTGGGCACCTTCCGTGACCACGATCAACGACAGCATGAGCCTTGGTGAAAAACTGCACACAATATCGATCCCAATCGCGGTACTTACGCTGGTCGTTCTCGCGCACATGATGCGCATGACACGCGCCGCGATTTTGAACGTAATGCAATCGGCTTACATCGAAACTGCAGAGCTCAAAGGCCTGCGCATGTTTACGATTATTTGGAAACATGCGTTCCCGAACTCCATCGCGCCGGTTGTGAACGTGGTCATGCTCAACCTTGCCTATCTCGTAGTGGGCGTAGTGGTGATCGAAGTGGTCTTTACCTACCCGGGCATGGGGCAGTTTCTGGTCGATCACGTGTCCAAACGCGATATTCCCGTTGTTCAAGCCTGCGGCCTAATCTTTGCGGCTGTCTATATCGGTCTCAACATGTTCGCCGACATCGTGTCGATCGTCGCCAACCCGCGTCTGCGGCATCCGAAATAGGGGAAACGTTATGAGATTACCCATAGCTGCCCTGATCGGGCTCATCTTCACTTTCGCGTACTTTTTCGTTGCCATCTTTGCGCCTTGGATTGCGCCTTATGGCATGGCCGAAGTGGTCAGTCGCGACGTTTGGCTGCCACCGTCTTCCGAGTTTTTGCTTGGGACCGACAACCTTGGACGAGATTTGCTCAGCCGCATGATCTACGGCGGACGCACAACGATCTTTATCGCCACTGCCGCAACCATCTTGAGCTTCACAACGGGCTCCATCCTTGGCTTCCTCGCTGCTGTGCTTGGCGGTTGGGCAGATCAGGCCATGAGCCGGTTTGTGGACCTGATCATGTCGATCCCATCGCTGATCTTCGCCTTGGTCGTATTGTCAGTCATGCCGGTGACAGTGCCTGTGCTGATCGTTGTCATGGGCTTGCTGGACAGCACGCGCGTGTACCGTTTGGCGCGCGCCGTGGCCGTGGACATCAACGTCATGGACTATGTTGAGGCTGCGAAACTGCGTGGCGAAGGCCGCGGCTGGATCATCTTCCGGGAAATCCTGCCAAACGCTCTGTCACCGTTGATCGCGGAAATGGGCCTGCGCTTCATCTTTATGGTTCTGTTTGTCTCCACCCTGTCATTCCTGGGCCTTGGCGTTCAGCCTCCCCAAGCGGACTGGGGCGGAATCGTGAAAGAAAACGCGGATGGTATCGTCTACGGCATTGGCGCGGCGCTTTATCCCGCAGTTGCCATCGCAACCCTGGCGATCTCAGTGAATCTTGTCGCTGACTGGATCCTGAACCGCACAACTTCGCTGAAAGGAGGCCGCGGATGAGCGATAAGCTTCTCAAAGTCCAAAACCTCAAGATTGGCGCAACGGTGTATCCTCCGGGCGAAAAACCGCACGACATTGAGATCGTACATGGCGTGAGCTTTGAGGTTGAGAAAGGCAAAGTGCTTGGCCTCATTGGCGAGTCCGGTGCAGGCAAGTCGACTATTGGTCTGGCTTCTATGGCCTACGGGCGTGGTGGTGTGAAAATCACCGGCGGCGAAGTTTGGGTCAATGGGCGGGACATCCTGAAGACCACAAACTCTGATGTGCGTGCCCTGCGTGGCGGCGAGGTGACCTATGTGAGCCAGTCTGCTGCCGCATCTTTCAACCCTGCCAAAAAGATCATGGATCAGGTGACCGAGGCGGCGATCCTACAAGGCAAGTTTTCCAAAAAGGAAGCCGAGCGTCGGGCTGTAGAATTGTTCCGCAAGTTGGGCCTTCCCGATCCGGAAAATATCGGCAACCGCTATCCACACCAAGTGTCTGGTGGTCAGCTACAACGTTGCATGACCGCACTTGCGCTTTGCCCCGAACCGGACTTGGTGGTGTTTGACGAGCCGACAACCGCGTTGGACGTGACCACGCAGATCGACGTGCTGATGGCAATCAAAGAAGCCATTCGGGACACCGGTGTGGCGGCGCTCTACATCACACACGACCTTGCGGTTGTGGCGCAGGTGAGCGACGACATTCTTGTTCTGAAGATGGGCGACATGGTCGAATACGGCTCAGTAGATCAGATCATCAACAATCCTCAGGAGGAGTACACCAAGGCCTTGGTTTCGGTGCGCTCAATTGAGCATGCGGAGAAGACGCCAACGCCGGAGCCCGTACTGAAGGTGCAGAACATCACTGCACGCTACAAAGGCACCAACTTTGACGTGCTCAAGAACATCAATGTTGAGTTGCACCCGGGGCAAACCCTGGCGGTTGTTGGGGAGAGTGGGTCCGGAAAATCGACCCTAGCGCGGGTGATCACAGGCCTTTTGCCGCAGAGCAATGGCAGCGTCCATTTTGCCGGTCGCGATATGAGTAAGGATCTCGGCGGACGCTCCAAAGAGGACCTGCGCGAGTTGCAAATGATCTACCAGATGGCAGACGTTGCGATGAACCCGCGCCAAACCGTCGGCACAATCATTGGCCGTCCCCTAGAGTTCTACTTTGGCCTGCGTGGTGCCGAAAAACGCAAGCGCATTGTTGAGTTGCTGGACGAGATCGAGATGGGCGAAGGCTTCATTGATCGCTACCCTGCGGAATTGTCAGGCGGTCAGAAGCAACGTGTATGTATAGCACGAGCCTTGGCAGCAAAGCCTAAGATGATCATCTGTGACGAGGTAACCAGCGCGCTGGATCCATTGGTGGCGGACGGCATTCTCAAGTTGCTTCTGGACCTTCAGAAGATAGAGGACGTCGCCTATCTGTTCATCACACACGACCTTGCGACGGTGAAGGCCATCGCAGACTCCATCGCCGTGATGTATCAGGGTGAGGTTGTGCGATATGGTGGAAAAACCGACGTGCTGTCTCCGCCGTTTGATGACTACACCGACTTGTTGCTGAGCTCCGTGCCAGAAATGAAACTCGGCTGGCTGGAAGAGGTCATCGCCAACCGGAAGATGGAAAGCGCAGGAAACTAGGCCTTATCTCTGTTACGCAAAGTGCGGCGCCGGTTTCGGCGCCGTTTTTTGTCTTTAGCATCCAAAACCACCATCGAAATGTCGGTCTTGAACGTTCTGTCACAATCCGCTGGTTTATTACTTTTGTTACTAAGGAGGAGCCTGGCATGGACAACAAACTGCTTCTGATCATCCTGGACGGTGTGCCCTGGCGCAATTGGAGCCGCCTGTTTGGCAATCTGGAAGGTTGGGTGGCAGACGGCACAGCCCAAAAGTGGAAAATGACTTCGGTGTTGCCGTCGATTTCCGCAAGCTGTTACGCCTCCATCCACACCGGTGTCACTCCGCAGGAGCATGGCTGCACCGGAAACGGCAACGTGTTTCGCATCAAACAGCCCGACATCTTTTCCGAAGTTCGCAAGGCAGGTGGCACAACCGGAGCTGTTGCGCATTCTTTCTGGTCAGAATTCTTCAACCGTCATCCGTTCGATTATGTACGGGACATCGAATACGATGAGCCCAAGAGCAACTCGATCAATTACGGACGGTTCCACAGTATGACCGGTTATGGCGCTGCTAACCAGATGACACCCTCCGACGTGGACCTGTTTGCAACGCTCACCAACCTCTGTCTCAAGCACGACCTCGACTATGGTATGTTGCACACCTGTACGCTGGACAGCATGGGGCACCGCTTTCAGCACGAAAGCCACGAAATGGATCATGCCTGTTTTGTGATGGACGAAATGCTGGCGCCCTTTATCCCTCGATGGCGACAGATGGGATATGAGGTGATTGTCACCGCGGATCACGGGCAAGACGCCAGAGGTCACCATGGCGGCAATGATCCGCTGCAGCAGGAGTTCGCGCTTTACTACTTCGGCGAGGCCAAAGGTCCCGCCCCCGATTTCGTGCTGTCTCAGTTACAATTGGCTCCTTCCATCCTGCGTCGGCTGGGAGTTTCGGTGCCGGTTACGATGAAGGCTGACCCGTATTTGACCTGAGTGCCTTCTAGGGCAGGACTTTTTCTATCGCGGCCTCAAGCGTACCAACAATGAGGTCTATATGAGATGCCTCCATGATAAATGGAGGCGCCAAAAGGATGTGCGCGCCTCGTTTGCCGTCAATTGTTCCCCCCATGGGATAACAGATCAATCCCGCTTCAAAAGCTGCGGCCTTGAGCCTCGGAGCCAAAGCCAACTCAGGGTCAAACGGCTCTTTGGTCTCTCGGTCTTTGACGATTTCCATCCCAAGGAAAAGCCCCCGCCCGCGAATGTCACCGATGTGCGGATGCTGTCCAAAAGTGTTGTGCAACTCTTGTTGCAGCTTTTCTCCCATTGGCGCGACATTGGTCACCACATCATCATCGATCAACCGCTTCGCAACAGCCAAAGCTGCTGCCGCTGCAGTCGGGTGACCGTTGTAAGTGTGACCGTGTTGAAAAAAACCTGAGCCATCTCTGATTATGTCGTAAATCTCGGAAGTGCAGAGCATTGCGCCAATTGGCTGATACCCGGCTCCCAACCCTTTCGCGACGGCGCAGATATCCGGGCTGATGTGCTCTTGCTCATAGGCAAACAGAGAGCCCGTGCGCCCCATGCCGCACATGACCTCGTCCAGAATGAGCAAGACGCCGTATTTATCACATATGTCCCGTACTTTCTTGAAGTAGCCCTCCACAGGCGGGACTGCCCCCGAAGTCGCGCCCACAACAGGTTCTGCCACAAAGGCGAGCACCTCTTCTGGACCCAGCTGGAGAATTTTATCTTCCAACTCCTGCGCGACCCGCTGCCCATAGTCTTGGCTCGTTTCGTCCGCTTTTTGGCCGCGATAGGCATAGCACGGCGCGATGTGGTGGGTCTCCATAAGCAAAGGAGAGAACGGCTCGCGGCGCCAAAGGTTGCCGCCTGCTGCCAACGCACCAAGGGTATTGCCGTGGTAACTTTGACGGCGCGCAATCACGTGCCGGCGTTTCGGTTCACCTTTTTCCAGCATGTATTGGCGTGCAAGTTTTAGGGCACTTTCCATAGCCTCGGAGCCGCCAGACACCAAATAGACCCGATCAAGATTTCCGGGCGCATTGGCAATAATTTTGGCTGCCAATTCCTCCGCAGGCTTTGACGTAAAAAATCCGGTGTGCGCAAAGGCGGTGGAATCCAGTTGCTCCTTGATCGCCGCGATTACAGCTGGATCAGAATGGCCAAGACAGCTGACAGCTGCGCCTCCAGAGCCATCAAAATACGCCTTGCCCTCCGTGTCGTAAAGAAACACACCTTCTCCTCTGGCCACAGTTGGGAGCGATTTGCGGCTATGTCGCGGAAAAACATGGCTCATGACACTTGTACCTTTTCTAACAATGGACGCCCAAGAGAATTGGCGTGCTGTACAACGAGCGACACGCTTTCCACATTGTCGCGGAGCAGCTCTCCGTTCTCTTTGTGTAGGTTGTTTTCAAACCCAACCCGCACGTGACCTTTCAAACGCAACACGTCGCGCACAACACGTTGCTCCGTTGGACCAAACGCGCAAACGGTCCAAGATGACACATCATCCCCTAGCGAGTTTAGGAGCCCTGGAAATGTGTATGGTTGCGCATCTTTGAGAGGCTCATAGCTGCCAAGAACCAGCAAGACATCGCGCTGTGTTGGCTTGATGACTCCATTGGCTAACCAGGCCTTGTATTGGTGAATATCTTCCGAGTCGTAGAGGATGTGCTGCAAATGAACTCCGGCCTCTTGCGCAAAGCCGTACATGCGGTGGGCAACGCGCTCGTCTCGCGCCATTTCGCGCACAGAAACACTGGTTGCGGTTGGCACTAGCTGCTTGACGGTTTCGAATTGGGCCTCGACGCCGTACACACCGGCTGCCTCCGTGGTGATCTGTATCTGAAGCCCCGGTGCCATTTCGGACACAGCGGCCATCGCGTCCCGGTACAATCCAGGATCCAGCGAATGTTGCTGATCTTTGTCGCGCACATGCAAATGCAATTCATGCGCCCCCGCCTCCAGACAAGCCGCTGAGGTGGCCGCGATTTCTTCAATGGTAACCGGCACCATGGGATGGTCACGTTTGGTCTTACGCGCACCGTTGGGGGCGACGGTCACCTTGAGAGGCGGCAAGTCGGCAGGCTGGTGGAGGGTAGTGATGCTGTCTTTGGGCATCTTTGAAGCTTTCCAAGTTGAGATAAGCCAGAACATCTTGAAACAAACGTTTCGAATCTTGACCCGAGCTAAAACATCTGGATAAATCCTGTCAAGTGGAGGGATTCGTGAACAGATCAAACCGGCTTCAGGAACGGGTAGCGGACAATTATGCCGACTTGAGCGTCAAGCTGCGGGCTGCAGCTGACTTTGTTTTGGCCAATGAAATGGACGTGGCTGCACGATCCTTGCGGGCAATTTCTGCTGCGAGTGGTGTATCCCCGGCGACCCTTTCAAGACTGGCCCGCGTGCTGGGCTTTGAAACCTATGAAGAACTTCGGGAGTTATGCCGGGACTCCGTTGGAGAGCGATCCCAATCGCTCACTCAACGAGCTCAAAAGCTGCAGGACGGGTCAGATGAAGACGTCCCGATCTACGACCGGCAAGCAGCGGCCTGCATTTCCAACATCACAACCCTCGTCAACACGTTGGACAAAGACCGGTTACAAAAAACTGTGAACGCACTTGCAGGGGCCAAATCCGTGGTGCTTTTTGGCGCTTTTGGCTCCACCGGCATTGTTGAATACATGGCCTATCTGGCGAACTACTTCTCGACAACTTGGACGTTAGCAGGACGCATGGGCGCTTCATTGGGGGCATCGCTCGCCGCCATGGGGCCAGACGACGTTTTGCTGGTTGTCACCAAGACGCCCTATGCGGCGAGAGCCGTCCGCGCTGTGGAAGCAGCTCAGCAAATCAGAGCAAAAACCATCGTGATCAGCGACAGCCACGCTTGTCCAGCGATCAAATTCGCAACTTTTCCCTTTATTGTTCCGTCAGATAGTCCACAATTCTTCTCGTCCTACGCGGCGACTCTGACATTAATGGAGTCGATGGTTGCCATGTTGGTGGCACAGTCCGGCGAAGGGACAAACGAGCGCATCCGAGAGGTTGAGCGACACAATCAACGCCTGGGTGATTTCTGGGTGGACTAAAGACAAAAAGACTGAAATTTCAATACTATCATCAACTAGGGAGCCTAAGATGATTTCGAAACTGAAACTGGCCGGTGCGGCCATTATCGCCTCCATGGGCATTTCTGCAGGTGCCTCTGCACAGGAGTTCATCTCCATCGGCACCGGTGGCGTGACCGGCGTTTACTACCCAACCGGTGGTGCAATCTGCCGCCTGGTCAACAAAGGCCGCAAAGAGCACGGCATCCGCTGCGCTGTGGAGTCCACTGGCGGCTCTGTCTACAACATCAACACCATCAAAGCTGGTGAGCTGGAGTTTGGCGTTGCGCAGTCTGACTGGCAGCACCACGCCTACAACGGCACCTCCAAATTCTCCGACAACCCGTTCCCGGATATCCGCGCGGTGTTCTCTGTACACCCTGAGCCGTTCACCGTCATCGCGCGTTCCGACGCCGGTGTGAGCAGCTTTGCAGACCTCAAAGGCAAGCGTGTAAATGTTGGTAACCCGGGTTCCGGTCAGCGCGCCACCATGGAAGTGGTGATGGACGCATATGGCATTGGCATGGACGACTTTGCGCTGGCAACCGAGTACAAAGGTTCCGAAATGGCGAAGCAGCTGTGTGACGGCAACATCGACGCGATGATCTACACCATCGGTCACCCAGCCGCAGCGATCAAAGAAGCCACCACCACCTGTGACGCAAACCTGGTGAGCGTTACCGGCCCAGAAATCGAAAAGCTGGTTGCTGACAACCCGTTTTACCGCGTCGCAACCATCCCCGGTGGCATGTACAAAGGCACCGATGGCGACACCACCACCTTTGGTGTTGGCGCAACCTTCGTGACCTCCGCGACCATTCCTGACGAAGTTGTCTACGTTGTAGCCAAATCCGTGATGGAAAACGTGGAAGACTTCCGCAAGCTGCACCCTGCGTTTGCGAACCTGGACCCAGCCGAGATGGTTAAGGACGGTCTCAGCGCACCTCTGCACCCAGGTGCCGAGAAGGCCTACATGGAGCTGGGCCTGAAGTAAGGTCAGCCTGAGTTTACAAGTATTGGAAGCGCCCCGAAGTTCATTTCGGGGCGCTTCTCAAAAAGGGGTTCAACGGGGAAGATTATGGCTCAAGATCATCAGAATGATGGCGCGGCCAAAGCCGACGCATTGGTTGCGGAAGTCGATACTGGCGCACGCAACGCCGAAGGTTTTCAAGGTCAACTAATCATCGCGATCTGCATCATCTGGTCGCTTTTTCAACTTTACATCGCATCCAAACTTCCAGGTGTCCTGGCGCAATCAACCGGGTTTACCGGGTTTGCCAACATCGTGGGACAGGCGCGCTACATCCACCTGGCCTTTGCCATCGCTTTGGCCATTTTGGCCTTTCCGATGTTCAAGTCGTCGCCACGTGATCGTATCCCACTTTATGATTGGGCGCTGATCGCATTGGGCGTTGGCGCTTGTTTGTACCTCGTTGTTTTCCGCTACCAGATCGCGGACCGCCCCGGCCTTTGGACAACCGCCGACATCACAATGTCCGCAATTGGCATGGTGGTGTTGATGATCTGTGTCTACCGCTCTTTGGGGCTGCCTCTTGTGATCATCGCAGGCTCTTTCGTGTTGTTTGCCTTCTTTGGTGGCAACTCTGAATGGGTGCGCGACATCACCAACTATGGAGGCGCATCGCTTTCCAAGGCTCTTGGCCACTACTGGATGCAGACCGAAGGCGTGTTTGGTGTCGCCCTAGGCGTGTCGACCTCGATGATCTTCCTATTTGTGCTGTTCGGCGCACTTCTTGACCGTGCTGGTGGCGGCAATTGGTTCATCAAAGTCGCGATTGCTTTGCTTGGCGCCTTACGTGGTGGACCTGCAAAGGCTTCGGTTTTGAGTTCGATGATGACCGGCATGATCTCCGGTAGTTCGATTGCCAACACAGTGACAACCGGTACGTTCACCATTCCCTTGATGAAGCGCATTGGCTTCCCTGCTGAAAAAGCCGGGGCGGTTGAAGTCGCTTCTTCTACCAACGGCCAGTTGACCCCGCCTGTAATGGGCGCGGCGGCGTTCCTGATGGTGGAATATGTCAATATCCCATACATTAATGTGGTCAAACACGCGTTCCTACCCGCCGTCATTTCCTACATTGCGCTGCTATACATTGTGCATCTGGAAGCTTTGAAAATGGAGATGAAGGGCCTAAAAAAGGCCGGTCGTCACATTGGGCCTATCATGATTATGGTTCTGTTCCTGACCGGTTTCCTCGGTCTGGCAGCAATCACCTTCGTGATGATTGGCGTGCGTAACCTGCTCGATCCTGTGATGGGTGATAGTATTTATGCAGCGATTGTTCTTCTGGCGATTATGTATCTCGCTTTGCTGTATTTGGCCTCCAAATATCCAGATGTGGCGATGGACGATCCCAATGCCCCACTGGAAGCGCCCCGCCTGACCCCGACACTTCTAGGGGGGGCCTACTATTCCTTGCCGATTTTCATCCTGGTGTGGAACTTGATGGTCAAAACGGAAAATCTTGACCGTTTATCACCAGCGCTTTCGGCCTTCTGGGCCACGATCTTCATGATCATTGTCGCGTTGACACATCGCCCGATCAAAGCCTTCTTCCGAGGCGAAACCGCGCTCAACACCGCGTTTTCTGTTGGCTGGGCAGACTTTGTTCAAGGTCTGATCATGGGTGCGCGCAACATGATTGGCATTGGTGTGGCAACCGGTGCAGCTGGCATCATTGTGGGTACCATCAGCTTGACCGGAGCGCACCAAGTGATTGGGCAGGTCATTGAAGTCATCTCAGGCGGTAACCTGATCATTCTGCTGGTGTTGGTGGCAATCCTGTCTCTGATCCTAGGCATGGGCCTGCCAACCACAGCGAACTACATTGTGGTAAGCTCGCTCATGGCGCCGGTAATTGTCAGCGTTGGGGCACAAGCAGGTCTCGTTGTGCCGTTGATCGCGGTCCATATGTTTGTGTTCTACTTCGGCATCCTTGCGGACGACACGCCCCCTGTGGGCCTAGCGGCCTATGCTGCGGCGGCCATCTCGCGTGGCGATCCAATCAAGACCGGTATTCAGGGCTTTGCCTATGATATCCGGACCGCGTTGTTGCCCTTCATGTTCATCTTCAACACCGATCTGCTGTTGATCGATGTAGGACTGGCGAAAGCGGTGCTGGTCTTCTTCATCAGTCTGATCGCGATGCTGATTTTTGCAGCCGCAACGCAGGGCTACTTCATCGCGAAGTCGAAACGTTGGGAAAGTGCAGCCTTGCTCTTCATCGCCTTTATGCTGTTCCGTCCGGACTTCTTCCTCGATCTGGTGACAGAGAAGTATCAAAGCGTCAGTGGTCCACAGGCTGTGCAGCTTGTCGGCGAGCAACCGGAAGGCAGCTTGATCCGCTTCAAAGTTGAAGGACCTGACTTTGACACCGGCGACAACCGCGCAACAACCATCACCATGGTCTATCCGGGCGGTGAGCCTGATGCCGCTATGATGGAGAACGGGCTGACCGTGTTTGAAGAGGACGGCAAGCTGCTCCTTGAAGAACCGTTCCCAGGCACGCCGTACTTCGGGTCTTTGGGCACCGAGTATGACTACTACGGTGATACGCCAGTGGTGATTTCCCAGGTGGAAGTTGAAAACGAGCGGATGCCGAAAGAGCTGTTCTTCATTCCGGCGCTTCTGTTGTTGGCCGGTCTGATGCTCATCCAGCGGCCTCGCGCCACGCAGCCTGCATTCTAGGGAGACACGATATGTTTAAGACCCTACTTCTGACAGTGGACGTAAATGACCTGAAAGGGTCCGAACGCCCGGCCGAAGTTGCCAAATCTATGGCCACCCGTGACGGTGCGGAGCTGCATATCATGAATGTGGTTCCGGACTACGGGATGTCGATTGTTGGCTCGTTCTTCAGCTCGGACCACAACAAGGCGATCCTGCAAGAGGCCAAGGTGGCGCTGGAAACCTGGGCATCCGCACGTTTTGCAGATGTCTCAAACGTGCGCCTGCATGTGGATCAAGGCACGATCTATGATTTGGTCCTCAAGGAGGCCGAGGCTGTGTCTGCGGACGCGATAATTGTGGGAGCTCATAAATCGCAGCTTAAGGACTACCTGATCGGGCCAAACGCGGCGCGAATATCGCGACACGCCAAGCAATCCGTGTTTGTTGTCAGATAACCTTTTGGAAGCCCGCCTTTGAGCGGGCTTCTTCTTATGCGGCCCTCATTCTCTTGGCACGGAAACATCCCAAGCCTTGTGAAAGACTTCTTCATCGCCTTCTTCGGCGCACAAGGTTGCCTTGATAAAGAAATGATCCACATCTGCCGTCATTTTCAAATCCGCTTTCACCACAACGGACCACGCACCACGTGACATGTGGCGCTCCCAGGCAAAGGAGGCACAGGCGGACGTTGGGTCTTCATCAACAATGGCAAATTCCTCCCAGTGTTTTGTGCCGCTCACCAAATTGGTGTTCAAGTCCCGCAGCAATCCACTATCACTCTCAATTTCTTGCGTTGTCCTGCGCAGCCCCACATCCCGCACAATGCGTTTGCTTTCATGCCCTTCTGAAAGCTGCTCTGTCTCTCTTGGACGGGCGGACTTTGGCGGATCATAGGCCCATTCGTCTCCATTGGCAGGCAAGCGAACTGGTAGCGTAATCGTGCCTTCATGGAGCTCCAAGGTGGTCAGCTCTGCTTCCGGCCAAATAAATGGCCAATAGCTCGTCGACAACGCAACGCGAAGCTTATGTTCGCGCGGCACCCTGTAGGCGCATTCGTCCAAAACCACCTCCACATCGACTTCGCTCCCGACCGGCACTTCCACGTTGGTGTGATGCCCGCTGCGATGTCTTAAATTGAGAAACCCGTGGGAGATGAGGGTGCTTTCCCCATTTGGATGCACATCGCATAGCCGAACAGCAAGCTGCGCTTTGTCAGAATCCGATGTGAGACTCAGCCGCAGCTTTGGTGCCCCCACCAGATCTAGAGACTCCTCCAATACATTGCTGTCAAAACACGTGCTCCGTAGGTCATCTTGCCGTTGATCGTCAGGCAATTCTCCGGGGCCAAAGCCAAATGGGAAGTACTCCCCCGCCATTTGACCGCACGCCAAATCGGGCAACACCTGCCGCCCCACTGGAGCCAAATTGTCAGACAGCGTATCTCCAACCAGATGCATAGACAGGAACTCAGAAGAGATGCCAGCCGCATCGGCAATCCATCTACCAGGCCTATGATCGTACTGCACGGCTGGAGCCACGCCATCCATCAGCCACCGGCGCATATCCGGAAGCTTGTCTACGCCGTTATCTTTGCCTTTTAGCCAGTGATCCCACCAAGCCAGCAACTCGCCCAAAAAATCAATTTGTGGGCCCGGCACAGCAAAATGCGGGTATTTGTGGTTCCAGGGACCGATCAGCCCTTTCACCGGCGCAGACAGATTCTCGACAAGATGAGACACCGTGTTGCGATAACCATCATGCCACCCGCCAACGCTCAGCACCGCAGCCTTAATGGCATCGTAACCCTCACAAACGGAGCCGTGTTTCCAATACGCGTCGCGGTTTTGGTGGCGGGTCCAGATCTCCGCCAAGCAAGGCGTGTTTTCCAAACGGCGCAGCCACATGTCACGCCAGCGGTCTCCCACAATTTCGGGGTCAGGGGGCAACGCAAACCACCCCAGCACTGTTGCAGCCCAAGCTGGGTTTTCGCCCAGCATGATCCCACCTTTGTAGTGGATGTCGTCGGCATAGCGGTCCACGGTCGAGCATAAGCTGGCAACAGCTTTCAGCGCGGGTGGGGCTAAGACGGCAATTTGCAACCCATTGAAGCCCCCCCAACTGATCCCCATCATTCCAACGTTTCCGTTGCACCAATCCTGTCCTGCCAGCCACTCAATGATGGCAACACCATCATCAAGCTCTTGCGGTGAGTATTCGTCTTCAAACAACCCTTCGCTATCACCACACCCCCGCATGTCCACGCGCACACAGGTGTAGCCATGTCCCGCAAGGTAGGGATGTGTCAGCGCATCGCGTTCTGCGGTGCCATCACGCTTCCGATAAGGCAGATATTCCAGAATTGCAGGTACTGGCCCTGTCGTTTGCGGACGCCAAACACGTGCTGACAATTTGATGCCATCCGGCATCCCGATCCAAACATGAGGTTCTTCAACAACCTCATAAGGAAATTCTTGAACGACCTGCATGGGCGCCTCCTCTGCCTCTCAGGGTTAATCTTCGAGGAAACGCCACGATTTGTCAGAAAAAACTTAGCTCAAGAATGCGCGTATGGCATCGCGTGCGTTTTCTCTGATTTCTGGTTGGCGGTAATCAGACACAAACCGCCGAAACAGTTGCTCTGCGACAAAGAAAGGCAATGCAGTGCGGCGCTCAGCTTCCGGCACCAGATTTGACAAAAGGAATGCCCGCCAATCATCTTGAGCCAAACCAAAGCGACGCCTTTCCGCCTTCAAAGGATAGCGCAGCTGCACATCTACGAGAAACTGAGCGGCAGAACGTGACACGGACGTCCAATGTGCTTCGCGGATGTTTATGCCACACAAGACATCATCCTTGAACATCAGGTTCTCTGCAGAAAACCAGCCCTGTCCTTCAATCTGAAGAATTTCCATTCCCTTTACCTGGCGCGCACGTTTGGCAAAGTTGGACAAGAGCTGTTCCAAAAGCGCGCAATCATCAACATCCTCGATGTTATCCAGCGACCACTCTTTCAGGAGCTTTAGACGGAACAGCGACGCCAACTCTGTGTGCTTTACCCGACCCGACGTGGCTTCCTGTAACCATTCCGCGCCCATGCGCACAAACTTGGCGCGTCTTGAGCCAGCCGCCCCCGCGATTTTCTGAGCCAGCGGTACGCCTGGCGCCTGCGAAAGGCACAACACCCCAAATTCCGGATACGAAAGCACCGCCTCTTCAACCGTGCAGTGCTCCAATCGTAAGGCTTTTGTTAGACGGCCGATCTCAGCGACTCGACCCTGCACTTCCTGGCGACCGCCATCGGAAAGATGCCGACAAATACGAAGTTTTTGATCCCCATGTCTTCCAATGAACTCTTGGTAGGAGTTGTCTAAACTTACAGCGCGTCGAAGCTTTATGCTAGCCCCGTCAGGAAGGCCCTTAAGAAGCCTTTGAGTTTCTGAAATCGCCGCTTTGGTCTGCGATGCCTGCTGATTGCTCTGGTGTTTTTGAACAGATGTCTGGAAACCCAGCCTCTCTTCGGAAAAGCCCGTTGCCCCAAAAATCTGCACCAGTTTGTCATCCAGCAACCAGTCGTCCACCGACACTGCAAACCGCGAAAAGTACCAATGCAGGTACTTCGCATAGTCGTACTTCGCTGTCAGGGCCGCGCTCAGAGCATTGGGAAAATCCTCGGGCGTTCGAACCGTCTCCGATACATGGTGGAAGTCCGACTTCCCAAACAGAATGGCGGGTTTGAGATGCAAGAACCCTTCGATTGCCACCGCAGAATTATAACTCACGGTGACCGCACATTGCCGCAGGATATCATGAACATTTGCGTCTGTACCTTCTACCAGCAACCCTTCCTGCAATAGCTGCAGGATCAGTTGCGCATCATCCAATTGTTTGCTGATCGGGTGGGCTTTCACCACCACAGTCCGCCCCTCGGCGTTTTCGACGACGGTGCGCAACAGAGTTTCATTGTCACAATAGGCAGTACCTTGGCGATGAGGGTTATCGCCCTGAAGAAACACCGCAATACAGCCTTCCGGTATTTCGGTAACGTCCTCTTTCGGGCCATACCGCGACCGGCGCTTCTTTACCAACCTGTCTTGTAAACTGCGGAACTTGGAGGACGCCAAGACGGTATTTACGGTTGCAGGGTCATAGGCGACATGTCCTGCGCTGCTGTCGGCAAGAACGCCCTTTGCATCGAGATGAAAGTAAGGAGGTATGTAAGCCAACGCTGTGTTCAGCGCGTTAGCCTGCTGCACCATTCCGTTTTCGATAATATGCAGGTTTTCCGCTTCCAGATAGTCGGACCAATCCGTCCTTTGTGGCGCGCGCAAGGCCTCATGGCGCCGACGCACCTCAATTTCGCCGCCACGCGTTGTGACCAACTCGTGAATTTTGTGAAATAGGGCAAGATGAGTCAGTTCAAGGTAGTTGTCGTGGAACTGCTTTGGCAGGTGAAAAACAACTTTGGCGGCCAAATTTGCCTCCGTAATTAAAAGTTCTGCAGAGCCGGAAATCGCGATGACGCGGCCTCCAGCGCAGCTGGAATACACACTCATCCGGTCAGCTGATTAGCCTGCACATTATAAGGGGGGCTGTCCGCCCCCCACTTTCCTGCCTGCCTGTCCACGGGTCGCTTCGCTTTTAGATTTCAATTTGGCGAAAGAGACGTTGGGACAACTATACGTGTACCGATTCGAATCAGTCAACAGGGTGATTCGGCTACCTCACCGGCAAGGCCAAGCTTGCACGGTGTTTAGGCGTTTTCTCGCAACACCGCGCCAGCAAGGTAGAGCGAGCCACAGATTAATATGCGGCCTTTAGGAAACCGAGACGCAATATCGTCCACGGCCTGCAACACATTTGCGCTTTCACCCGCCTTAAATCCAGCTTCCTGTCCCGCGCGGGCGGTTTCTTCTGCGGGCAAAGTGTTTGCCTCACCAGGGATTGAAACGGCTGTTAAGGTATCCGACACCTCAGCCAACGGGGACAAATATCCTAGAATATCTTTGGTGTTCAGCATGCCACACACCAAATGTGTGGGACGCTTTGGCAGTTTGGAGATCACATCTGCCAGTGCTTTGCCTGCGGCTGCATTGTGTCCGCCGTCCAGCCACAATTCCGCACCCGCAGCGGCCTCAACCAACGGCCCCTCTTTCAACCGCTGCATCCGAGCCGGCCAACTCACGTTGCGCATGGCGGCCTCGTAAGCCGCCTCATCTGCGCCCAAATGGCGAAGTGCCGCCAATGCAGCCCCAGCATTCTGGATTTGATGGTCTCCAGCAAGCGCCGGCAAAGGCAAGTCCAGCAACCCACGCTCATCCTGAAACACCAGACGGCCGCGTTCTTCATACACGTGCCAATGTTGGCCATAGGCAATGAGCGGTGCTCCCACGCGCGCGGCTACCTGCTCAATGACGTCCATTGCTTCATCAGATTGCGGCCCCACCACACATGGCACACCACGTTTAAGAATCCCGGCTTTCTCAGCAGCGATTTCCGCAATAGTTTCGCCAAGAAACTGTTCGTGATCCTTGGACACAGGCGTGATCACCGTTAGCTCTGGTGTGTTGATGACATTGGTCGCATCCAGCCGACCGCCCAATCCGACCTCAAGCAAAGTGTAATCCGCTGCGGTGCGGGAAAACGCGAGCAGGGCAGCGCAGGTCGTGATCTCAAAGTAGGTGATGTTTTGCTTTTTGTTGGCCTCCCAGCACTCATCCAGAACCGCTGAAAGATGCGTCTCATCAATCAGTTCACCAGCCAGGCGGATGCGCTCATGAAACCGTGCAAGGTGAGGACTTGTGTATGCATGCACTTTGTCACCACGGCCTTCCAGACCAGCGCGGATCATAGCTTGTGTGCTGCCTTTGCCGTTGGTGCCTGCCAAATGCACAACCGACGGCAGTTTTTCCTGTGGATTATCCAGGGCTTCCAACAAACGCCACATACGATCCAAAGTCAGATCAATGATCTTGGGATGAAGCGCCATCATGCGCGCGAGGATCGCGTCGGATGTGTTTGTGGGAATGCCCATAGTGTGCTCCGAAAGTCTTGGGGGTTCTAAACAAAACGGGCCTCCGGTTTACATGCCGAAAGCCCATTTCCAACGACGCAATCGCGACCGAATTATTCCGTTTTCGCCTCTTCGGCTTTTTCTTCAGGTGCCTCGGCCACTTCTTCGGCTTTCTGAGGCGCAGGCAAATCGCCCGCTACGGCCGGGGACATCCCCATGAGCATCCGAAGGATCGTCACCAACTCGGCTTTTACCTCGGTCCGCTTGGTCACGCGATCAAGCATGCCGTGGTCCAGTAGGTATTCCGCTCGCTGGAAGCCTTCAGGAAGCTTTTCGCCAATGGTTTGCTGAATCACACGCGGACCCGCAAAGCAGATCAAGGCGTTTGGTTCGGAAATCTGGACGTCGCCCAACATCGCGTAAGACGCCGTCACACCGCCTGTGGTTGGGTGTGTGAGCACAACAATGTAAGGCAGGCCCGCTTCTTTCAGCATTTGCACCGCGACGGTTGTGCGCGGCATCTGCATCAGAGACAGGATACCTTCCTGCATCCGTGCGCCGCCTGCCGCTGAGAACAGCACCAATGGGCGCTTGAGTGCGATGGCACGCTCGGCTGCAGCAATAATGGCGTTGCCGACATACATGCCCATGGAGCCGCCCATGAAAGAGAAGTCCTGGCAGGCCGCAACAATAGGGGTTCGGCCAATTTCGCCTTCCGCCACCAGCATGGCTTCTTTTTCGCCGGTCTTCTTTTGCGCGGCTTTCATGCGCTCGGGATATTTCTTTTGATCGCGGAACTGCAGCGGATCGGCAACCGGCTCTGGAACTTCGACCTCAACAAACACGCCGCCGTCAAACAGGGCTTCAAAACGATCGCGCGGCGAAATGGCCATGTGGTGGTCACACTGCGTGCAGACGTTCTGATTGGCCTTCAATTCACGGTGAAACAACATTGTCCCGCACTCATCACATTTGGTCCAGAGATTGTCTGGAACTTCTCTGCGAGAAAAGATCGAGTTAATCCGCGGGCGGACGTAGTTGGTGATCCAGTTCATGTGATCGGAGTCCTCTGGTTCCAATTCGGGATGAGATAAGACGCTACGTCAGAAATTGCAATCAATGTCGTGCCTCGAAATCGGCACCAAACTCTGTTTCTACGCGGGTTTCGCGTTCTATTCGAAGCGGAATTTTCCCCATTTTGTTGCGCATCCCCGATTGAGAGCATGCAACACACTGAAATTTCATGAGGAACAGAGTGAAAGCCCATTTGTCCTATCGTAAGCATTTCGCTAAATAATCAGAACGAAGGCCGTAGATCGTTTCTCCGCCGGCAACAATAGGTCATGGTTCCAGGGCAGATGGCAAAAAGCAGACGTTTCTTTCAGCAGGCGCTTCAATCCGGTCTTGCGCGCTACTGGGCCCGCAATGCACGCAAAGCGTCCGAGACCGATTTGGCTACACTCCGAGCCCAACGTCGTCGCGCGCGTACTCTCCGACAACATCTGGATACACTTATTGCGGTGTCCGAAAGCCGGTTGGCCTTGCCAATCATCGGTTCAAACGCTTTTCCAAAGCCGCATGGGACGGATTGGTCCTGGCGCCCCGCACTGTGGCGGGAACCCATTCCGGCCAAGGGGCGCGCGGCTGTACAAAACAAGGAAATGCTTGGCGAAGAGGTCACGCTTTTTCATGACTGCCGGATCTCCGAACTTACCTTGCGCCAACTTCGAAACCATCGGGAAAAAGACCTCGCGCCCTTTGGTTTGCGCATGGATGTTTTCCGGTTTGACGGCTCGTTCCTGTCTCTGGTGATCGACTTACCACAAGAGGCGGTCTCTGGGTTGAAGCGAGAGCATGTGGTGCGCATGGACACGATTGTTGAAATGGAAAAGCCACTGGAGATCTTTGCAAGGCTGAACATTCGCCACGGCCCGAACACCGAACAGATTGTGCGCGAACTGCCATTGCAGGCTGAGGATATCCGAGTCGAGTTTGATCTTGCCTATTCCAACCTCAACGAAAAACGCGTCGAGAAAATGTGGATCGACCTGATCTTTGAAGGCCCCGAAATGAACCAGGTTGTCCTAAGGGATGTCACCTTCTCCCGCCGACCGCGGGCCGAGTTCTAAACACTTATTGAGGATGCCCAGATGAGCGAACTCACACTGACAAAGACACGCCTGTTCGAAGGTGTTTGGGAAGGGGCCCTTAAGACAGCGGAGGCATCCGCGCCAAGGCCGCAAGTGCACGTCACCTATCTTGGCGAGGCGGTTGCTGATGTGACAATTGACCAGACGGAGGAAGCAGGGCTTTGGCGTCTGCGCTTTCCGATCCCGAAAGAGAGCCTGTCGGATGGGGTGCAAACCGTTGTCATCACAGATCAATCCACTGACAAGCGCCTCGATACAGTAAGCTTTATTTCTGGCGAAGCACTGGCAGGCGATTTGCGCGCTGAGATTGACCTTCTGCGCGCAGAACTGGACATGCTGAAGCGCGCGTTTCGGCGTCACTGCGTGGAAACGATGTGACCTTGTGACCGGCTTGTGCCCTGGAGTCGCCCATGGCAACTTGCCTCGACAATTAAGAGCGATGCTATGATCCCAGAGACACTTTTTATGAGCCAACACGACCAGTTGCTGTGGGGCTCTGTAGTACTAAGTGCCTGCGCACTTATACACGTCGGACTACTGGCCGGTATGATCGAGGCATTGGCGCACATAGGCCGATGGGTCAAAAACCGCAACCGTATGGTGCGCACCGTAACTGTGGTTGGGGCAGCGTTTGTCATGATCGTAAGCTCACATACAGTCCAGGTCTGGCTCTGGGCCGCGGTACTGCTCTACATGGACGCCTTTGAGTTCCTCTATGACGCGCTCTACTTCTCACTCGTGACCTACACCACAGTTGGCTACGGCGACGTAGTCTTGCCGGTGGAGTTTCGCGTGTTTGGCGCCTTTGGCGGCGTGACCGGCATTCTGTGCTTCGGAATTTCGACCGCGTTTTTGGTTTCCCTGATCAACAAGCTATTGCCCAAATCCCTTGAATGACCCGCAAGCTTGGATCTCAATTGTTTTCCCAATCAACAGACCTATCTACTGACTCATGATGAAAATTGCATACACAATGGCCCACGGACGGGGCGAACTGGATTTGTTGCTGTCAGATCTCGCGGCGCGGCTGGAAGAGCGCGGCCTCAAGGCGCGCGGAATTGTGCAAACCAACACAGAATGCGGATCATACCATGGCTGCGACATGGATGTGCGTGTGCTGCCCGATGGACCGATCATTCGGATTTCACAGAATCTCGGCAAAGAGGCCAAGGGCTGTCGGTTGGACCCAGATGCGATGGCGTCTGCCGTGACCGCGGTGGGGCACTCCATGCAGGTCGACTTTGATGTTTTTCTGCTCAACAAGTTTGGAAAGCAGGAAGCCGAGGGACGAGGGTTTCGCGATCTGCTTGCTGAAGCGCTTGAAAAAGGCGCAACAGTGATTGCCGGGACCAACCCTTTGAACGCCGACGTGTTTGAAGAGTTCGCCGGCGGCATGGCCACCAATGTGCCCGCCGACATCGATGCGCTGCTGGCCTGGTACGATCAGGTGAACGAAGAGGCGTGAGTTAGCCCGAACCCTCAATGTCGTCCAACCACGGGATTTCTCCGTCGTTGGTGAGCAGAATTGCCAAAGGGCGGGTCGCCTGAAAAAACGACATGATGGTCATGATCCCTGAGGTCAGGATCACCGATAGAATTGCCCCAATAAGCCCCCAGACGGCGGTCCAGGAGGCGAGAGACACCATCACGATCACCGGACTGAGGTTCATGGAGCGCCCCATCAGGCGCGGCTCCCAGAAGTAGCCGACACCAAATTGGGCGCCGCACAACGCGGCAAACAACAACGCAACGTCCATGTTCAAGCCCCAGTCACCCACCGCAAAGAGCATTGGCAGCGCCATGGCGATCCATGACCCAACGTAGGGAATGTAATTGAAGATCGCTGTTGTGACAGCAAAGAAGGCGGCAAATTCGAGGCCGAAGAACAGGAAAATCACCCAACACAACACGCCTAAAACCACGTTGATCAGGGTTTTTGTGGTGAAATAGGTGCCAATCTGGGCTGTGATTAAGTCGATTGTCTGCCAGACATTGGATTGCGACCGATCATCGGGAACAATTGCCGCCACTTTTTTGGGGATGCTGTCGCGTTCGATCAGGAACAGGATGGCATAAAGGAACACCAAAGCGAGGTATCCGGCGGAGTAGCTCACGGAGTTCACGGTCATTCGAATGAGACTTTGGATGTCGATATTATCAAACACCAAACGGTCGACGGATTGCCACGTGAGCTCAAACTCCACGTCAAATCGGGCCGCCACATCAGACGTGGTCTGCGAGAGCCGCTGCAGGTAGTCCGGCATCGCGCGCACCACCGGATCAAGGTTGCGGGCAAAGAAGCTGATCAAACCAGCCAGCACCACAAAAAGGACAACGGTGGTCAGCATCATACGCAACCAATCCGGGACATATTTTGCGTAAAGCGGAATACGGCCCATGGAGCGGGAAATGCCATCCATCAGGAAGGCCAACAAAGCGCCAAGGACGATGGGCACCAAAATCGCCTGCGCTGAGTTCAGAAACCAACCGGTCGCGATGGCTGCCAAAATCGCAAGACTCACGGAGGCCACGCGCAGGGATGCGTTGATCTGAGACACCGGTGTTTCCTCCTTGCACGTCAGAGGCATCCTACCTGTCAGGTGCGTGGGGGCAAGTCGAGAAGGCGGTTAGAACAGCGCGCGGCGGATGAGGTTGGCAGAGGCCAGCAACAAAACGATGAGAGTTAGGCGCTGGAACATCTTGTGGTCAATGCGGTCCGAAATGGACGTCCCGATCCACATGCCCAAGAGCGCCGGGCCCACAACAAAAGCGGAAAGCATGGCTGTGTCACGGTTTAGCACGCCAGATCCAATATGGGCGAAGGTCAAAAGCACGGCACCAAGGCCATAAATCACGCCTTGAATGCGGATTTGCTCTGCTTTTTCAGTGCCAATTGCGGTGAGGTAGGTCACCGTGGGCGGTCCCCAGACGCCGGACACGCCGCCAATGGCACCAGCAACCGTGCCCACGGCCACCTCCCCTTTTGCACTTGGCTTTGAGAGGCGCATGGGACGCCCTAGCAACTGGGTTAGGGCAAAAAAAGCCACCGGCACACCAATCATCAGCAGCAAAGCGCTCGAGGGCACCCAGCGCACAAATTGCGCACTGACCACCATGGCGACACCGCCAGCACCTAGAAAGCGGCGAAAGCGTTTGAGAGACGACCACGCCGCGCCTGCGCCATGGCGGAACGCCTGAAAGCCGTTGCTGAACACGGTGGGGAAGATGAGCCCCGCCAAGGCCACCTCCGGCGCGAGGAAGGTGCTGAGCCCCGAAATCAACACCATGGGCATGCCAAATCCAACCATGCCTTTGATGATTCCCGCAAGCAACGCAACGCTCGCACAGAAAACCAATGCTTGAGGAGTGTAAGTCAAAAATAGAGAATCCATACCTTGCTATAGGCCCCAAATCTCAGAGCAGCAAAGACTTCACGCGAAAGAAACAACCAAATGGAGTGTCGGTTTGGTATTTTTGTTGCGCTGCAACTGCAAAAGGATTATGTCACAGTGCAGCATTAGAGGGTTTTAGACGTATGGCGCATGATGGACAGGACTTGGCAATGACAAACTCAGTGATTCTTCCTGATCTTCTGAAACTGACCGGAGCAGCCGTTGCGCCGGTGGAGAGCATTCTTGAAACCGCAATTGCGCGGGTGAAAGACACCGTGTCCGAGAACGGCCGGGTGTCCGGCAAGCTGATGGAACAGCACCAAACGGCAGCACATGGACTGAGCTGGCTGGCGACTTATGCGCAATCCTTGAAGCAGATGCAGGCCTGGGCAGAGAAGCTCGACGGCGAAGGTAAATTTGGTGAGATCGAACAGATCATTCACCAGATCGCCTTTGGCGAGTACCTCTGGCAGGTCTATGGCGGCATTCCGATGAGCCAGGGCGAGATTGTGCGCCTGCAGGATCTCGGGCTGTCGCAAGATGAAACCCGCGGCCTGATGGCGCCGGAAGTCATGACGCTCTGCGACAAAGGCAACTCTCAAGCCGCGCGTATGCGCCTTGTGGAACTGATGCAGGAACAGGCCGCCAATATCACAGTAGGTCAATCCGGCCTTGATGAAGAGCTGGAAATGATCCGCGAACAGTTCCGCCGATTTGCGGTGGATCGTGTCGAACCAAACGCCCACGAGTGGCACCTCAAAGACGAGCTCATTCCAATGGAAATCATTGAAGAGCTTGCGGAAATGGGCGTGTTTGGCCTAACCATCCCCGAGGAATACGGCGGATTTGGCCTGTCCAAAGCGTCCATGGTTGTGGTCTCCGAGGAACTGTCGCGCGGCTATATTGGCGTAGGCTCGCTGGGTACGCGTTCTGAGATTGCTGCTGAACTGATCCTCTGTGGCGGTACTGACGAACAGAAACAGCACTGGCTGCCCAAGCTGGCCAGCGCGGAGATCCTGCCAACAGCCGTGTTTACCGAACCCAACACCGGCTCCGACCTAGGCTCCCTACGCACCCGTGCTGTGAAAACCGAAGACGGCAACTGGGAAGTGACCGGCAACAAAACCTGGATCACACACGCGGCGCGTACGCAGGTCATGACCCTGCTGGCCCGCACCAACCCGGACAGCACAGACCACCGCGGCCTGTCCATGTTCCTGGCCGAAAAGACACCAGGTACGGACGAAAACCCGTTCCCAACCGAAGGCATGACCGGCGGCGAGATCGAGGTACTCGGCTATCGTGGCATGAAGGAATACGAGCTTGGCTTTGACGGCTTCAAGGTCAAAGGTGAGAACCTGCTCGGCGGTGAAGAAGGCAAGGGTTTCAAGCAGTTGATGGAAACCTTCGAATCTGCTCGCATCCAGACCGCGGCGCGCGCGATTGGCGTGGCGCAGTCGGCACTGGACGTGGGGATGCAATACGGCATCGATCGCAAGCAGTTTGGCAAATCCCTGATCAACTTCCCGCGCGTGGCCGGTAAGCTGGCAATGATGGCGGTGGAAATCATGATCGCCCGTCAGCTAACCTATTTCTCTGCCTGGGAGAAAGACCACGGCCATCGCTGTGACCTTGAGGCTGGCATGGCCAAGCTGCTTGGTGCCCGTGTGGCCTGGGCCGCAGCGGATAGTGCCCTTCAAATTCATGGCGGTAACGGCTTTGCGCTCGAGTACTCCGTCAGCCGTATCCTGTGTGACGCGCGTATCCTCAACATCTTTGAGGGCGCAGCGGAAATTCAAGCGCAGGTGATTGCGAGACGTTTGCTGGGCTGACACCCGCTCTCAGTTAGACAGCAGACATTGCGCGGCTCCCTTGGGGGCCGCGTTTTTTCTTTGCCCTGTATTCATCAAGGAATCGGTGGCCAAAATCCGCTCAAAACCACGTCGGTATCCCGTCGGTATCATGTCTGTTTTGCGGAGGTGCGTTTTTCGGGGCAGTGTGAACTGGAAAACATTAATGCACCGATCGCTGTTGCGGTCATTTGTGCAACAAAAAGGACCGAAAGGGAGAGCAGAATGCGCTGTATCACGATCACCTATGACTACGATGGCGACGACATGGTCTGGGTCGCCACCTGTGAGGCTTTCATCAATGCGGTTGGAAATGATCCAAAGGCGCAGGGGTTCTCTTACCAAGTGGCCGTGGCCGACAATGGTGTGACACGCATTCACTGGGGTCGCTGGGACAGCGAGGCCACCTTGAAGCATGTGCAAAGCCAAGAGTACTTCACAACCTTTGCGGCCAAAGTGAAAGAGTTTGCGGATGGTGCCCCGGATGCGGTGGTCGCGACACCGCGCGACTACACGGGTAATTGGTGAGCGTCAGGCGGTCACCGCGCCGGGCGCCGTCGCCTTGTCCGCACGAACGCCCATCGCAATCACGGCAGAGATCAGCGAGAAGATGATCCATTGTGGCATAACAGTCAGATTGCCAAGAAGGGTCATTCCGTAGCCGATAAACAGGGCGACGAAACCAAGTTGCACGGCGACCAATGTCCACGCCAAAGGTGGGTTTGGATTGCGGGCCAACCAAGCACACGCGCCACCGAAGACAAACAAGATCACTGTCACGGCGTGCCAGACCACGGCGGCAACAGCCCGTACCGGTGGGGCCAAATTGCTTTCCTGAATGGGTAGGTGGATCTCTGGGCCACCCAAAAACACATGCACGCCAGTTGTTAAAAACAGCAGTCCAGCGGCGGTTATCATCCACTTGTTCATCACATTCTCCCGAATCCATACGCTTTCGTACGGAAAGGAGTGACTCCGACACTTGCGAGAGTCAATACGGCACCGTATGTTGCGGCATGGGAAAACGACTTTCAAAAGACGACTGGATCAAGGCCGGATTTCAGGCCTTGACTGAGGCTGGCCCCAAGGCCCTCAAAGCGGAACCTTTGGCCCGACGGCTGGGCACTACAAAGGGTTCTTTTTACTGGCATTTTGACGATGTCTCGGCATTTCAGACTGCCATGATGGAAACCTGGGAAACACGGGCTTATGCAGAGATTGTGACCCTAGTGGAGCAGCAGGGCACAGCCGTTCGCAAACTTCGGGAATTGGCACAAATTGCCGCAGCAGGCGCTCCAGAGGATTTTGGCGGGATCGCGGCGGAGCCTTCCATTCGCGCTTGGGCGCGCGAAAACCCGGAGGTTGCCAAAGCTGTTTCCCAGATTGACGCCAAACGGATGGCCTATGTGCAGGAACTATTCGACGCGGTCGGATTGACCAATCCAGAGTTGACGCGGGTGCTCTATGCCGCCTTTGTTGGCATGGAAGAGCTTTCCACGCATGACGGCCAAACAAACGGGCCTGCGTTGGGAACGCTTGTGGATTTGATTTTGGCATTACACGAGGCGGATAGATGAAATTTGGATTTTTGGGTGTGAGTACAGCGCTCGCGTTGACAGCCTGCGCACCAACCGAAACGGTCACACAGTATGGCGGTACCGACTATGACTGGAGACTCACCGAAATCGATGGAACGGCGGTGAACTACGACGCGCAGATTGCGTTTGAGACCAATGGCACCGTGCATGGCGAAGGCCCATGTAACGGATTTTCCGGCAAGCAGAGCAAACCTTACCCTTGGGTCGAGGTGCAGATTGATTTTGTCGAAGAGCTGTATTGCTCGGGCATCGACAACGAGGAGGCTTTTCTCACAGCGCTAACAGAAATGACGCTGATCGAAGTGTCCGGCCCGAACATGGTCATGAGCAATGAAGAAACCGGGCGTCAGATGGTGTTCAAAGGGATCTAAGCCGACGGGAAAAGAGGTCGATAAACCGCGCCCGCGCTTCTGGGAGCGGTTTGGCCCCAAGATCGGGGGCCAGCTTGTCCGACAGGAAATAGCCCGTGGTGCGCAGGGCTTGGAGCACCTCTTCGTCTGGAGCGTCTCCTTCGCCACGCAGGATGGGGGGCAGCGGCAACAAACGATCCGCCCAGTCCCCTGCCCCTTTGGCCGACACCGCGCGGCCTGACTTCGGCGACACATAGATGAGGTTGTCCGTGCTGCCCGTGACCGCGCATTCTGTGAGGTCGAGGCCGTAGCCAAGCTCTGTCAATAACGCCATTTCCCAGCGCAGATAGGCCAACGGCCAGATCTCGTTTTGTCTCAACAGATCAAGCAGTTGCGCGCTTTGTTGGTACAGGGCCGGATGCGGCTCCCGGTCCGGCAGGCAGAAAGCCAACAAGGCGGTGACTGTATTAAGCCCCGCCAGGGCAAAACGGTCCGACAACACCGCCGCGCGGGACCGCAGTGGCTCCACCGTGAAACTGCCGATGTGATCCGCCAACCGTGCGCGCCAGGACAGATCAAGCTGCCCGCCCGGCTGCAAAATCGGAGTCATCTTGCGACTGACACCCCCACGGACCACGCCGGCATGGCGGCCATGCTCCGCTGTGAACACCTCGAGGATAACCGAGGTCTCACCGTGTTTTCGGGTGTTGAGCACAAAGCCCTGATCGCGCCAGTCCATGGCCTCTCCTTTGCGCCTAGAAGACCCGTTAAGCGGCAGAAAGGAAAGTGGAATAAATGGTCAGTCGGACAGGCCGGGCTCATCCAGCAGGTGACGCCCCTGACGGTCTTCCACTTCGATCACCCAGACATCGGTGTCAAAGTTGCGCTGGCGCGTCAAAGCGGCATCCACCTCAACTTCTTCGCCCTTTGCCAGAACAACCCATTTGCGCGCGCCGGTCATCAGGTCAAAACTGCGTTGATAGACAACTGCCTGCCCATCCAACGTGTTGAGCTTCACCAGAACCGCGCCGGCGGTATCATCCCCGTGCGCCACGACAAAAGCCGGAATATCTGCCAGCCGCAATCGGGCCAAATAAGCCTGCACCCAAAACTCAGCCGTTAATCGCATGACAAGTAATTAAACCCATGGTAGCAACCAACACCCGCCTTGCGGGAAATTGGTACGGAAGGACTGTGAATTATGCGACCAGAGTTGCGAATTCCATGGACTGTGCGGTTGTGTTTTTTGGCCGCCATAGTTTTGATCGGGCTGGAAGCGGCGGGGATGATCCCGTCTGACAAATTGCCCGCCGCCCACATTGCCATCGCTTTGTTTGCTTTGGCCGCTGTGGTGTGGGGCCTAATCGCGGTCATGCGTTTCCGTCGCTGAAGTCGAGCCCCATTTCGGAATAGCGCTCTTTTTCTTCCAGCCAGTTTGGTCGCACTTTCACTTGCAAGAACAGGTGGATGCGGCGGCCCATGAACTCCTCAAGCTCTTCCCGTGCAGCTTTGGAGACCGCTTTGATGGTTTCGCCCTTGTTGCCAAGCACGATGCCTTTGTGGCCATCCCGCATGACGTAGATCATCTGATCCACGCGGGCGGAGCCATCTTTGCGCTCCTCCCAGCTCTCGGTTTCCACCGTCATCTGATAGGGCAGCTCTTGGTGCAGACGCAGGGTCAGCTTTTCGCGGGTGATCTCGGCGGCGATCATGCGCATGGGCAGATCGGCGATTTGATCTTCGGGATAGAGCCAGGGACCTTCGGGCAGCTCCTTGGCCAGCCAGGCGCGCAGATCGGCACAGCCGTGACCTTTTTCGGCGGAGATCATGAAGGTCTCAACAAACTCAAAACGCGCGTTGAGATCCTTGGTCAGCGCGAGAAGCACGTCGGACTTCACTCGGTCGATCTTGTTGATCGCCAGGGCAATCTTGCGGCCCTGTCCAATTTCTTCGAGCTGCTCCAGAATGGTTTCCACACCTTTAGTCACACCGCGATGGGCCTCAACCATCATCACGATGATGTCGGCATCGGCGGCGCCGCCCCAAGCGGCGGCCACCATAGCGCGGTCCAGACGGCGGCGCGGGCGGAACAGGCCAGGGGTGTCGACAAACACGATCTGGCTGTCACCTTCCAACGCCACACCACGGATACGGGCGCGGGTGGTTTGCACCTTATGGGTCACAATCGAGACCTTCGCCCCCACCATCTGGTTGGTGAGCGTGGATTTGCCCGCGTTGGGCTCTCCGATCAGGGCAACGAATCCGGCGCGTGTGGTCATGTGAATGCCTTTGTGAGTCAGCTGGGACTGGTTAAGGGGCGTCTGTAGCGGAATTTAGGCGCAGGGGCTAGGGGGAGGTTTGCCCATGTGGATGTTACACACCTCGCGAGAGCACTGGGAGCTAACTCGGCCAATTGGTCTACAAGCTTGATCATGCGTAGATCTATCATATTTAAGAGTTGTCGCCTTTAACATGAGAACCCGGTATGATTTTGAAGCTCTTACGCGCGCTGTTCTCACAGCCCTCCGCGACAAAGCCACGTACCACGCCTTCTCCACGTCCAAGATCAAATCCGCGCCCAAAACCTCAGCGGACCTCGAAGCCCAAACTTACGCCAAATCGCGAGCAACAAGCGCCCCAAAAACGCTCGACTACCCCAGGGCTCAAACAGCTCTCGGGGCCATGTTACGTGATTGATGGAGATACTATCGTTATCAACAAAACCCATATCCACCTCTTCGGTATTGATGCGCCGGAAATGGATCAAACTTACGGGAAAAGGGCAAAGTGGGCGCTTGTCGCACTAACCAAACGCCAAGTGGTCACAGCCAACCTCTTCGAAGATGAAAGCTACGAGCGTGTTGTCGCACATTGTGTTTTAGAAGATGGGACAGACCTTAGCGAAGAAATGGTCAAACAGGGGTTGGCACTCGATTGGGCGAAGTTCTCTGGCGGCGCCTATCGTGACATGGAAACGGATGATGCGCGTAAGAAGCTTTGGCGCGTCGCGGCAAAGCACAAAGGCAAGCTGCGTCCCGGTGTATAACTGCGTTAGCCTTGCTGTACCTGTTCCAACAAGGCTTTCGCCGCGGCTTGCTCTGCTTTGCGCTTAGAACTGTCTGTGGCTTCTGCAGACGCGCCGCTTTCCAACTTGGCCGCAATGGTAAAGACCGGCGCGTGATCCGGCCCGGAGCGTTTAACCAATTCGTATTTGGGTGGCGGCAGTTTGCGCGCCTGTGCCCATTCCTGCAGTGAGGTTTTTGGGTCGCGAGCGTCGGCGTCGACGGTTTTGACGCGGTTGCCCCAAAGGCGCAGGATCAGGGCTTTGGCAACGTCAAAGCCCGCGTCACGGTAGACGGCAGCCAAAACAGCTTCCATCGCATCGCCGAGCAAGGCTTGCTTGCGGCGGCCACCGGACATCATCTCCGAGCGGCCGAGCTTCAGCGCTGCGCCGAGGTCGATTTCGCGAGCAACGTCGGCGCAGGTTTCTTTGCGCACCAAGGCGTTGAAACGTGGGGCCAGCGTGCCTTCAGCAGCGGATTTGTCATGCTCCAGAAGCGCTTCAGACATCACCAAACCCAGCACGCGGTCGCCAAGGAATTCAAGGCGCTGGTTGTCTTGACGTGTGGGGGAGGACATGGAGGAGTGCGTGACCGCGCGCACCAGCAGCTCCGGTCGGGAAAATTTGTGCCCCAGCCGTGTTTCCAGTGCTTTGAGTTCCGCAGAAAGCTTCACGTCAGCCTCACTCAACGCCTTTGAAGAAACGATCACCACGCCAGGTCCAGAAGGCAAACATCGAGCGACCGGCGGAGGAGAACATGATGCGATCGGCGCGACCAATCAGGTTTTCATAAGGCACAAAACCTACGCCCCGCGCGGCCTGTGGTACACGGCTGTCTGTGGAGTTGTCGCGGTTGTCGCCCATGAAGAAGAAATGGCCCTCAGGCACGGTGTAAACACCGGTGTGGTCAGACTGTTGATCGGTGATGTTGAGGGTGCTGTAGCTCACGCCATTTGGCAGGGTTTCCACAATGCGCGACTTGGCACAAACGCCGCCGTCGCCAACCGGGCCGTTTTCACAGCGCGGGCGGTGGCCTTGTGGGCCTTGCGGGCCGTATTCTTCGCGGAAGACGCCGCCATCTTCCCGCTTCACCGGTGTGCCGTTGATGTGGATGACGCTGTTGATGATCTGGATTTTGTCACCAGGCAGACCGATCAAACGTTTGATGAAGTCATAGCCGGTCACCGGATGGCGGAAGACCACCACATCGCCACGCTCTGGCTCCCCGCCCATGAAGCGCTCGTTGCTGCCTTTGCCCATCCAACCGCAAAGGTCTTTGGCATCCACATTCACGCCAATGGCCGGAATGCGCACCGAAGGACAAGAGGCATAAGAATAGCCATAGGTCATCTTGTTCACGAACAGGAAGTCGCCGATCAGTAGCGTGTCTTTCATGGAACCCGACGGGATCCAGAAGGGCTGAAAGAACAGGGTGCGGAACACACCGGCGATCAGGAGCGCCCAGAAGATCGTTTTGATGGTCTCGACGATGCCGCTGTCGCTTTTGGCTTTTTCCGCCATAGGGTCTGTCTCCGCTCGATTTACAGCCATTTTTGGTCTGAGATTACATGCGGGCGCGGGCGCTTACTGTCAACCCGACTGGGCGGGTTCTTCTTGGATTGGGCGGGCTTCGATCACCACAAAGGCCTGTGCCCAAGGGTGATCGTCCGTGAGGGTGACATGAATGATGGCCTCGTGGCCTACGGGCGTCATCTTATCTAGACGCTCTTTGGCCCAGCCGGTGACATGCATGACAGGCTGCCCCGTGCGCAGGTTGGAAACGGACATGCCTTTCCAGCTGATGCCCATGGCGAGCCCGGTGCCCAAGGCCTTGGAACAAGCTTCTTTGGCGGCCCAACGTTTGGCGTAGGTGCCCACAGTGTCACGGCGCCGTTCGGCCTTGGCCTGCTCCACCTCTGTGAAGACGCGGTTTTTGAACCGGTCGCCAAAGCGCTCGATGGTGCCCGCAATGCGGTCGATGTTTGCGAGGTCGGAGCCGATGCCGAGGATCATGGCGTGACCTCTATGTCGAAAACCAAAATGCCATCCGCGCCGCCCTTGCACAGGCTGACCAGTGTAGCGCCCAGTTGCTTGTGGCGTGGATGTTCGGCGTAGGTATTCAGAGCAGTCTCGTCTTTGGCATTAAACATGAAGCCAAAAGGATGGTTGGGGGACTTGTTCTCAAAGTCACGGTTTACCCCCGCAACAAAACCGCTACATCCCTCCAAAGTGTCCACAAGCGCCGCTAGCCCCTCAAGGACAGGCGGCAGTTTCTCTTGGGCACCGTCTAGCAGATTGAGCATCACACAGTGGCGGATCATTGCAGTCTCGCGGTTAGGATTTTGTAGCCAGCAAAACCGAAAAAGCCCGCAAAGGCGAGATCAAAAGCGCGGCTGGCACGGCGGTATCCGCGCACGATTGCAGGTGACGAGAACAGGAAGGCGTAGCCGACAAAGATCAGGATGGAGCCTGCAAACAGGGCGGCGAAATAGGCAAAAAGCGTGGCCGGAGTGGCTTTCGCCGGGGCAACGATGGCGTAGATCGACGCCCAGCTGAGGATCGCCTTGGGATTAGTGATGTGCACCGCTGCACCTTTAGCAAACAAACTGCGGAAGCTACCGTTGAAGGGGGTGCCTGTCGCGGCGGTTGGCTCTTTGGCCAAGGCGCGCTTGAGGGCTTTGAGAGCCAGCCAGCCGAGATAGGCCGCGCCCGCGTAGCGCAGAAGTTCAAACACCCAGACGTTGGCCAACATCACGGCGGACAGGCCAAGCGCGGCGGCAATGCCCCAGCTGGCAGAGCCTGCAAGGATGCCCAGAGCGAAAGCCAAGGCGGGGCGGCGGCCTTCGGACATGGCGGTGCCGGCGATGCCCATCGTGGCGGGACCAGGAGAGCCGCCAGCCATAAGCCAGGCAATCCAGATGGCGATGAACTCTGGAGTGATCATGGTTTTGCGCGGAGTTTGGCGGCAACTTTGAGGCCGTTGCGCACGCCCATGCCAAGGAAAATGCGGTTTGTCAGATAAACCAGAACAACCATGCCCGCAAAAATCATCATCCACACTGGCGGACTGATCACCGAAAGCACTGAGAACACATCGAACCCCAAAACGGTCATCACGCCAATCGACAGCCCGGCAAAGAGAAGTTGAATGACCGTCGCAATAAGTGTGAGGGGCCAGGCCAGCCGCCAAGCGGCGCCCTTTGGCAACGCAGCCTCTGCATCACGGCCATGGCGCATCCCCAAATCCTGCGCTGCGGTGATGGCGGGCAGCCAAACGCTCATGCCAGCAGGCAGGTCCGTGCTGGTCCATTGCGCCAAAGCCATATCGACCGCAATCACGCCCAACATGATGGCACTGTAGAAAAGCGCGTAGCGACGTAAGTTCAGCTGCATTTGTGCCCCCTCATTTTGCTTAAGAGCGCGCTTCGTCCATCAGGCGACGCATTTCCTGGATTGTGGAATCTAGACCACGGAAGATGGATTCGCCAATCAGGAAGTGGCCGATGTTGAGCTCCATGACCTCCGGCATTGCCGCGATGGGCTGCACGGTTTCATAGGTCAGGCCGTGGCCAGCGTGGACTTCGAGGCCGAGGGAATGGGCAAAGGTCGCCATTTCGGTCAAGCGGGCCAATTCGGCGTCGCGTTCTGCAAAACGGCCTTCGTAGTGGAAGTCGCAGTAGGCGCCGGTGTGCAGCTCGATCACTTGCGCGCCGATGCGGTTGGCAGCCTCAATCTGTGCCTTGTCGGCTGCGATAAAGATCGACACGCGGCAGCCTGCGTCGCGCAGAGGCGCGATGTAATGAGCCAGTTTATTTTCCTCGCGCGCCACTTCGAGGCCGCCTTCCGTCGTGCGCTCTTCTCGCTTCTCTGGCACGATACAAACCGCGTGCGGCTTGTGGCGTAGAGCAATGGCCTGCATTTCTTCCGTGGCCGCCATCTCAAAGTTGAGCGGCACAGAGAGCGCTTCCATCAGCGCATCAATGTCTGCGTCAGCGATATGGCGACGGTCTTCGCGCAGGTGGGCGGTGATGCCGTCTGCGCCAGCCTCTTCGGCCAGTTTGGCCGCGCGCACTGGATCCGGATAAGCCGAGCCACGTGCGTTACGCACGGTGGCCACGTGGTCAATGTTCACTCCCAAACGCAACATCGCAATTCCTCCGGGACAGGTTTGATCAAATTTGCGGCGAGACTACGGGTAGCAAAGCGCAAGGAAAACCGGTTTTTTGTGTGGATACAATTTCAGCCTGACCGAAGGGGTCAGTTGTCCTGCTGCACATTTGCGGCCTGCTCCTCGGCCACAGCGCGGGCCTTTGCAATGCGTTTGGCAAATTTGGCAGAGCGGCGTTTTTGGTAAGCCCGGATCACTGGGACGGAGAGATAGCACATCACGGTGGCAGTGATGATGCCCGGAATGATACCGCCGATCATGTAGGGGTAGAACACTTCGTCAAAGAAGATGCGCAGGCCATGCCAATCGGCCACATCGTCGTTAAACATGGCCCAAAAGTTGTGCCAGAGATCGGCGCCTGCGTTGGCAAATTTGCCCGCCAGCGTGCCTTTGTCGCCTTCTTCAAACTCCGTCCCCAAGATGAAGTGGCCGGTTTTCAGCGACACAACACCAATTGGCAGATAGGTCAGCGGGTTGCCAAAGAAGGTCGCCAGCAAGGCGGCCAGCAGATTGCCACCAAGGATGCGCGAGAGGAGCGCGGCGACCACAAAGTGCATGGTGTAGAACGGCGTGAAGGTGGTGAAGACACCGGCCCAGATGCCGCGCCCAATGGTTTCGGCGGACCCGGGCAAGCGGTGCAGGCGATGCTGCACGTACCGCGCCGCCCGTCCCCAGCCACCGCGGGGATAGAAAAACTCTCCGATGATGCGGAGAAACGGTCTTCTATCGCGGCGCTTGAATACCACGGAGGTTCCTCGAGTTCGTCAGGTCGCAAGCGGGCTGCGGACCAAATCTGGGTTTCGGTAGCGTTCGATTTCGGCCACGTCGGTTTCCGCTTCCAATGCCAGCATTAGCTTGTGCAGATGTTCGGCGTCGCCAAGATCCACACTGATCAGAAGTCTGTAAAAATCCGGTTTCCGGTCCACAAACACCATGTCAGAGATATTGGCCTTGTTCTCGCCAATCAATGTGCAAAGTCGCCCCAGTACCCCTGCGTCATTACCAATCGTGATCAGCAGCTGCACCGTGTAGATCGGCTTGTGCTTGCCGGCATGCCAATGCAGGTCGAGCCAACGCTCGGGCTGGTCTTCGTAGTTGGACAGCGAGTCACAATCGATCGCGTGCACCACCACGCCCTGACCGCGATAAGTGATGCCAACAATGCGCTCGCCAGGGAGCGGCTGACAACAAGGTGCGCGCTGGAAACTCTGGTCAGCGGACAGACCAATCACCGCCCGTTCGGAAGCTACCTCATCGGTCTCTGCCGGAGCGAGGTCTGGGTAAACCGTTTGCAACACTTCTTGGGCGGTCAGCTCGGCAGAGCCTAGGCGGGCCAGAACCTCGTCCTTGTTTTTCAGGCGCAGGTGTTTGGCAGCCAGTTCGAGCGCCTTGTCAGTGGATTTTTTGCCCACATGCTCAAAGGCAGATCGCGCCAGTTCTGCGCCAAGACGCACGTAGCGATCCCGATCCATCTCGCGCAGCGCGCGGCGGATGGCGGTGCGGGCCTTACCGGTCTTGGCGATGTCGAGCCAGGTGGCTTGCGGCATCTGACCTTCAGCGGTGATGACCTCGACCGACTGGCCGTTTTTGATTCGCGTCCAGAGAGGGACACGGCGGTGATCCACCTTAGCGCCCACACAAGCGTGGCCAATCCGGGTGTGGATCGCATATGCAAAATCAATAGGCGTCGCGCCGCGCGGCAGCTTCACCACTTCGCCCTTTGGGGTGAAGCAGAAGACCTGATCCGAATACATTTCCAGTTTCACCGCTTCGAGGAAATCTTCGTGATCTTCCTCAGCGTCAAACTGTTCGGTCAGGCCGGAGATCCATTTCACCGGATCGACGGCAAAGGGGTTTTCGCCACGCACACCGTCTTTGTAGGACCAGTGCGCCGCGACACCGGATTCCGCCACATCGTGCATCTGACGAGTGCGAATTTGCACCTCAACGCGGCGCCCGTTGCGGCC
>Ga0189286_100157_pt1 | contig 36024 bp, 31 predicted proteins | sample UW69minimetaG_FD_130330 | JGI IMG/M metagenome (GOLD analysis project Ga0189286, IMG submission 130330) | Marine microbial communities from the Costa Rica Dome - UW69 mini metaG | ecosystem: Environmental > Aquatic > Marine > Oceanic > Photic zone | place: Costa Rica: the Eastern Pacific...
AACTATAGTCTGTCACATCCCCTTTCAAGCGGCAACGTCCCTCAACTGGCAAAAAGACGCCCAGAGGTTAAAATTAGGTTAATTGTTCGGGGCGCGGCAGGAAGGTCACAGGGCGGACAATCCACGCACACACTTGCTGAAACGGATCAGGCGGGCCGCATTGCGCCCCGCCGTCTTTCCTGGCTGCCAAAAAGAGGGCCGCCCTCAGAGCAGCGATTGCCAAGCAGCGGGCTGATAAGCAAACCCCGCGCCGGCCCGTTTCACGCGACCAAGGCTAGGGAAATCCATATGCATCCCTGCAACCAACATGCCCTCAGCCGCCGCGCGATCCAGGAATGCCCGCCGGGTCTGCCCTGTCAGGGCCGCATCCGCATCAAAGGCCACAGTCCAATCCGGATAGGCAAATTGCAACGCCGTCATATGGATCAGGTCGCCCCAGATCATCAGCCCCGCATCCCCATCGGTCAGCTGGAACCCAACATGCCCGGGCGTATGCCCCGGCAGTGGCAAACTGCGCAGCCCGGGCGCCAAATCGACCTCTCCGTTGAACAGTGTCACCCGGTCTCCATAGGCCGAAACCGATGCCCGTGCCGCCTGCACCGCGGGGCGGAAACTCTCTGGCGTCGCAGCAAGCACAGCGTCGTCCATCAAGAACCCGTGCTCCGCGTCACTCAGCGCCAGCTCCGCATTGGCAAAACGGGGCGCACCTGACGCATTGAGCAACCCGCCGATGTGATCGATATGCGCATGGGTCAAAAGCACCTGATCCACGTCCTCGGGCGCAATCCCCAGCAGCTCCAGCCCGGACATGGCCTGTCCCAGCCCTGGCCCCATCAGATCCGGCGTACCGGCATCCACCAGAACGGTACGCCCTGCGTTTTGAATCACATAGGCATTGACCGGCACTTTCAGCGCCCCGTTTGTGAGGCGTTGCCCCGTCTCGGCAATTGCCTGCGCCGCCAGGTCCGGCTTTTGCGGCTGCACCAGCTGCATGGACAGATCGATATGCCCATCCAAAAGCGCCGACACCCGCGCCGCACCGATTTGAAAACTATAGGTCGCAGGCGGCACTTTCGCAGCGCCCGCCGCCTGAGCCGCAGCAGGCAACAAAGCGCCCCCCGCCACAAAAGGCGCGGCGAGCGGTGCGGCTGCAAGTGAAGAAAGGAAGGATCGACGGCTGACAGTCATAAGAAACTCCGATATAAGTGTGCTGGACCATTCCAGCTGAAACGGAACTATTGCTGGACGCTTCGCAGATTAACCCTGTATCCGCACTACCTGATATTAGGAATACTGATACCTTGGACCGCCTCACCCTCCTCGACAGTTTTCTGACCGCGCTGGAAGAAGGCAGCCTGAACCGCGCCGCAAAACGCATCGGCATCACCCAATCCGCAATGAGCCAGCAGATCGCCCAGCTGGAAACCCACCTCGGCCACCCCCTGTTGCGCCGCACCCCGAAAGGCGTCCATGCCACCCGTGCCGGAGACCTTGTTGCCTCGCACGCCCGCAAACTTCTGTCTGGCTATGATCACCTTCAGGCCGATCTTGCCACGCTGGATGCCAGCGTCAGCGGCACCTTTCGCATCAGCGTAAGCACCTACCTGGGCCGCATGGTTGTCGGCCCCGCCTTGATTGAGCTGGATCCGCAGTTTCCTGACCTCAACATCGTGATGCGCACCGAGGACCGCTTTGTGGATGTGGTGCGGGAAAACTACGACCTTGCGATCCGCAGCGGACAGCTTGGTGACACCGATGGCATTGCCCGCAAAGTGGCCGAGCTGGAGTCGGTTCTGGTCGCCACACCGGGCTATCTGGACCAGACCGGCCGCCCGAAGGCCCCGGCTGATATGCATCGGCTCAAACTCATCCTTCGCTCTGAAGACCTGGCCGCGCCGCATCTGGAACTGTTTCGTGACGGCGAAATGCACCCGGCCCCGGTCCGTGTCGGCTTTACCGCCGATGATCCCGAACTGATCCTGCGCGCCGTTCACAACGGATCGGGCTACACACGTGCCCCACGAATGCTTGTGGCCGAAGCCATTGCCAGCGGTCAGCTGGAGGTGATCCTGCCGGACTACCCCCCTGCCCCAAAAGAGATTTTCGCCGTCTACCCGTCTCGTCACGCGACAGGAAAACAGCTGGACGTGGTGCTATCACACATCCTGCAGCGCCTCGCCGCCGCACAGGATCGCGATGCCACCCTACGCTCCCCGCCACAAAGAACCCTGCCCGCCGCTGCCGAATAACCGGCACGGCAATATTCCCCCTTGGAATGATGAAATCCCTCTGGACACTCCCGAACGAAACCTCTAAATCACCCCAACGACAGCGGCACACACCCTGTCAGGTGACACACCACATGAGGCGAGTTGGCGGAGTGGTGACGCAGCGGATTGCAAATCCGTGTACACCGGTTCGATTCCGGTACTCGCCTCCATTTAATACCAAGCACTTAGCTCTCTCCCTTCGATGCCTTTGACAGGCGGTTTACATTTGCGTTTACAGTTTTGATTTCTTTTCTCGCTCCTTGGCTTCATCGAGCTTCGCCAAAACCGCATCACTTTCGTCTGGGCTTACTTGTGCATAGAGTTCGATAACCTGTGCAGCGTAGCGAACCGACCATCCCATTAGCGTCGCAATCTGGCGAAGCGACAGATCAGCATTGAGAAGCCTAGTCGCGGCAGTTCCGCGCGTGTCAGCAAGTGTTTTTTCGCGGCCATCCTCCCAAGGGGGAACCTTTGCTTCACGCCGCCATCGCGTGATCTGGTTCGACGCCCACCGAGGCGTCAATGGCCTCCCAAGCTCGGTGACCAACAGCCTGTTTTGGTCTTGGGGAGTCTCGTCTATCAGCTTGGCCAGATTCTTGGTTACCGGAATGTAGGCAACACGCCCACGTTTACTTGTGCGAAACCTGAGCCGCTGGCCGTTCGTAGTTTGCTCGAATTGGCTGAGTTTAATCTCAACCAAATCGGCTACCCTAAGACCTGTTTCACACCCAGCCGCGAGAATACGCTGTACCCAATCGGGCGCATGATTGTTGAAAAGAGCAACATCTGCGCTCGACCAAATGATCTCTGTGCGATTGGGGCGGTAGAGTTTTTCCAAGCCGTGACAATGATGCTCTTTCAGCCTTCCTTCCCTTACCGCCCAGTTGAGCAGACGGACGGCATGAGTACCTGCCATGTCGTGCTGCTTGGGTGAATGGATCCAACGCGTGCGCCAGGTGTTGATTTCCCCACGCGACTCTCGCTCTTCAAACATCGCAGCTGGGTCGGATCCAAATTCCTCGCTGAACCGACCAAGCCACAACTCAATATCTGCTCTAGAACGAGGTGCTTTGGGCATGGCAGCGCTGGCGAGAAAATCATGTACAAGCTGATCTAGCTTAACAAAATCTGCCTCTATCGGTTTAGTGACTTCCGTGAAGGCATGAAAAAAGGCGGGGTCATTGGGATACGGAATAACATCCTCCCAGAATTTCGGACCCTTCCGCCAGGCGTAGAAATGGTATTTAACGCCGACGACGAGCTTACGCCGAACGCGATGCACCCCTTTTGGCAACTTACTTTTGGGCAAGACGAGCTCTCCGTTGAGCAACTAGGCTGATAGGTGGTGCTTCTTGATAAGCGACGACGGACGCTTGGATTCCCTGTGCAATATCAAGCTTTGCTCTAACCAGCTTTGGATCGTACCACCCTCTCCTCCCAGGCACAGGCAAAATTCCAACCCGACGGCAAAACTCGTAGAATGCCGGAGAAGGTGAATCGTACCCAAACGAAACTGCGAGCTCCCGAGTTGAGATCAACTTAATATTGCTATTCATTGATGGACACCCCGATGAGTTCATACATTTCTGCATGCTCTTCTTTAGCTGCGCGAATTGCCCTTATGACTTCAGAGTTTTGCGAGCTACCGTTCCGCGCAGCCTCTGATTTAATCCAGTCTTTCAGGTCTTGAGGCAATCGGAGCTGCATTGGCTTTCGACAGTTCATACACGTCACCCTATGGCTACATGCCGCTATATGGCACATAGCCATCATTGCATCAAGGGGAAACTATGGCAATGTGCCACCATGACCGAGCAGAAAACGCAGAATCAGGATAAGTTTATCATCCGCCTCCCTGAGGGGTTGCGCGAGCGCATTAGGCTGGCTGCTGACAATAACAACCGTAGTATGAATGCCGAAGTTGTGGCCTTGCTAGAGGAAAAATACCCACAACCAAGACCTGAAAAAATTTCCGATCCCGCAGCAAAAATTTTGTTTTGGCTTGCCGCTAGAATTCGCAGGCGGAAGCCAAAACCGGGCTCTTTACGTGAGAAGCAAGCCAACCTCTATGAAGCAGTCGCCGCTGATTTGGAAGCACGGATGGAAACTGCCGAAGGCCAAACACGATAAGAAAATTAAGACATTTTAGTTGTCGGACAACCGATGACTATCAAGGGGCAACAATGCAAGACAGGCAAGAGCTAAACACAACAACTATCCAAGCAGTTGATTTGTTTTGTGGCGCAGGCGGCTTTTCATTGGCAGCGCAAAATACTGGCTGCGATGTTGTTTTTGCCGTCGAGAACGACCGCCATGCCTCAGCAACCTATGAGCGCAATCTTTGCACGACCGGCGCACAGCAAAAACCTAAATTGTACTCGGAAGACATTCGCGAGATCGATCCCACCCTGTTGGCAAAAACTCATTTCCACAATGGAAATGAGTGCGATATCTTACTCGGTGGTCCGCCGTGCCAAGGGTTCTCAACCCATCGGATCAAAGGTGCTGGCATTAATGATCCAAGGAATGCACTTATCTTCAGGTACTTCGACTTCATCAAGGCACTTAAACCGAAAGCTTTCTTGATGGAGAACGTTCCTGGCCTGCTTTGGCCACGACATGCCGAGTATCTTGAAACCTTTTATGAGTTGGCAAAGGACAGCGGATACAACGTATTTCCACCTTGCAAACTAGATGCACGGGACTACGGCGTACCCCAACGACGACAGCGGGTCTTTATCCTCGGTGTCCGAGCTTCACTCGACACGGCCCCCCTCGTTTGGCCTCCCTCTCCGACGCACCATCTAGAAGGGCATCTTGCAGGATTAGAAAAATGGCGGAACTGCTCGTTCGCATTTGAAGCATCTGCAGAACACGACCCCAATGACATCCACATGAAACACGGCCCAGAACTTATAGATGTGTTCCGCAGAACCCCATTGAATGGAGGATCTCGCAAAGACTCCGGGCGAATTTTGCCTTGTCACAAGGAGCATGATGGGCACAAAGATGTGTACGGTCGTATTGACCCCAAAAAGCCAGCTCCAACAATGACCACCGCCTGTATCAATCCCTCTAAAGGAAGGTTTGTCCACCCAACCGAGCACCACGGTATAACGGTTCGGCAAGCAGCGCGGATTCAGACCTTCCCTGACACATTTGAATTTGTCGGTGGACTTACGGCTGCGGGAAAGCAAATTGGAAATGCCGTCCCCATACAACTTGGTGAAGCTCTGATATCTGCGATTGCGGCCTACCTTAAGGAAACGGAACCTCAACCAAGTAAAGTTCAAGACCAGCTATTTGAGATGCAAGCATGATAGAACGATCATCATTTAAGATGAGGGCGAGAACCGTCGACCACCTTGGTCGAGAGCAAATCGCAGATTGCCCGACAGCAATTTCAGAACTCTGGAAAAACGCGTTTGATGCTTATGCAACCGAGGTATCTTTGGATATTTTCGATAACTCGTCAAACCCTGTGGCGGTGGTAACTGACAACGGTCACGGGATGAATAAAGCAGACTTCTTCGAGCGGTGGCTGGTTATTGGAACAGAGTCAAAAGCTACCTCCGAAGTAGTTCCGATTTCCGACCGAAGAGGGCTCGAAAAGAGAGAGAAGCAGGGTCAAAAAGGTATTGGCCGGCTTTCATGTGCGAATCTCGGCCCGACAATGCTTCTAATCTCGAAAAGACAGCAACAAGACTTCATCGCTTCGTTGCTAGATTGGAGGCTGTTTGAAAACCCTTTTCTAAACCTCGGTGATATTGTCATTCCAACCATCGAGGTGGAAAAGCTTGAGGATGTCTTCGCTCAAATCCCCCTACTCGCCGAAACCTTATTGGAAAACATCACTCCAAAACCAAAAAAAGCAGGCGACGAGTTTCAAGACCTTGAAATAGAACGCATAACTAAATCCTGGCGTGCGTTTGATCAACTGCCTGAAAGGCAAAAGGAAAACAACTCCAAAGATATCATCAGATCGATAAAAAATATTCAATTCTCTGAAGACCATCTATCGGATTGGGGGAAAGCCGAAGGGGATGTAGCCTCAGGGACCGCTTTGATGGTTTCCGGTATAAACTATGATCTGAAATCGCAATTGGCTTCCGAGCCTTACAATCAATCAATCAAGCGGACTCGAAAGAACTTCGCCGAAACCCTTGCGAACTTCATCGACCCCTACGTAGATCTGGAAGACGAAACTCTTCCCGATTTTTATCGCCAGTTTTCGTACAAGGTGACTGTTTGGAAGGATCTTTTTCCGAACATCGTCATCAGTCGCGAAAAGGGAATATCGCGCCGTCAGGTCGAAACGCTTGAGCACTGCTTGTCAGGATCTGTTGACGAAGACGGTGTCTTCACTGGCACTGTAAAAGCATTTGGCCAGATCATCCCTGACGAAGTGCAAATCTTACCAAAAACTGATGTAGAAATCCCCAACCGTTCAAACACTCGCCTAGGTAGCTTCGATATCTACATTGCAGCCATGGAGTTTGAGTATGTTAACTCCACTCACGAAAAAGCAGAACATGACCGTATCAAAGAACTGGCAGATCTCTATTCAGGTTTCATGATCTTCAGAGATGGACTTCGTGTCTTGCCATATGGACGCCACGACAACGATTTCTTTGAAATTGACGATCGGAGATCGCGGCATGCGGGTCGAGAGTTTTGGAACCACAGACAAATGTTCGGCCGGCTAGCAATCAAACGGCAAGGAAACCCCAATCTCCTTGACAAGGCTGGACGAGAAGGAATTCTTGACAATCGCGCGGCCAAGGCGCTGAAAGATATAGTCGATAACATTTTGATGCAATCGGCGCGGAAATATTTTGGCACCGATTCCACGGTGCGCAAAGAGATTCTACCCGATATTCGAGAAGCAAAAATACAAGAGCGCGACGCCGAAAAAAGACGGAAACTACGCGAGAAAAATAGCCGAACGTTCAAAAGGAGATTAGAAGAGCAAGCGTCTTTGCTACCCACACTTCTCGAGGACTTATCCGCTAGCGCGAACAACATATCTATAGTCTCGGACAACGACCTGAATGAAATGCGAGATATGGTAGCGGAGCTAAAGGACAGGCTGCCGCCAGCAAGCCTTCCTGGCGCCCCGCGCTCGATGCCTCCGCGGCAAAAAAAGCAATATTCACAATATCTTACGCAAGCGAATGAAGCACGAAATTTATTTGCCAAAATATCCGTGGACGTCTCAGAGGAAATAGAGCGATTTAGGCCAACTGATCCCCTTTCAGTTCTTGAAAGACAAGTTGAGAAGTCTCGAAATCGGCTTGGTGGGCAACTAAACAACTGGAAAAATACGATACGCACGCTGCAAACTGCAGAATTTCAGAGAATTACTAGCCTAATAGATCAACGGAAATCCATGTTTATGGATGACGCAGAGGCTATATTACAGCTGTTTAAGATTGAGCGTGAAACGTTTGTTTCCGCCTCAAGCAAGCTCACAAAACTTGAGAGCAGTTTGTCAGATGAAAACAATGCAATTTTTGAACCCTATTTACGAGCGATCGAGAGCCTCAGAGAGGGCATCGACCTTGAACATTTGGCTACAATCGGGATGGAAGACTTAGCGGATGCAAGAGCTGAGCTCGACAGGTTAAACAGCCTCGCCCAACTCGGAATTGCGGTGGAAATCACCGGTCACGATCTGCAGGATTTTGATGACATCATTGCATCGGGGCTTTCCCAACTGCCTGAGGGGGTAAAGGATAGCAAGGCCGTAGACGATATACGGATTGGATATGAAGGCCTAACCGACCAGCTTCGTTTCCTTTCTCCGCTACGATTGTCCGGAATTAAGATTGAGCGCTGGATCACCGGTGAAGAAATCGCAAAGTACATCGCAGATTTCTTTGCCCCGACCTTCAAGCGAAATGAAATAGCGTTTGAACCTACCCCAGAGTTTAGGAAAATCCGATTATTTGACCAACCTTCTCGATTGCTTCCAGTTTTCATAAACTTGGTGAACAACAGCATCTATTGGCTGGGGACTGGTGATACCACTGAACGGAAAATCATCTTAGAAATTAAAGACGAAAAGGTAATTGTAGCGGACAATGGACCAGGTATTCAGCCTGAGGATGTCGACAACCTTTTCAAACTTTTTTTCACCACCAAGATTCATGGCGGCCGGGGTGTTGGACTTTATTTGTCAAAGGCCAATCTCGCCTCCGGCGGACATTCGATTCAATATTCAACAAAGCCTGAGGACAGAGTCTTAGAAGGCGCAAATTTTGTAATTAACTTTAACGGCTTGGAAACCACAAATGAGTGAACAGTATAAGGGCTTTGTCGAGGAAGCATTTGTCGCCCCTATTCGTTCTGTCGTGATCGTAGATGATGACTATCCGACATTGGAAGAAATCTTGGAGTGTTCCCTCGCTCGGAAGAATGACGGCGCAGAATTTTCGAGCAGAAAATCATGGTGGACAAATCCCGAACCGATCAAGCGAGTCGTAGAGGAATTTCGGTCAGACGAAAAAAAGTACATTCTTGACATCCACGACGCACAAACACTCTCGGCAGAAGAAGAAATTAAGGGAGCCTCACATCTACACCAAACCGATCTTTTGATTCTGGACTATCAACTAGATCCCCAAAATGGTGACAACTGGCTTAGATCGTTGAACATCGCGCGGGAACTCATGAAGAACTCCCATTTCAACCTGGTAGTAGTCAACACACAACAACCACTGGACATTGTGTTCCAGAACTACTTGCTCGGCTTGCTAACACCAAGTTTAAAAGACCTCACCGAAGAGGAAGAACAGCGACTTGATGCTGCCTACGAGGCGGTTTCGGGGATCGAGAATTTTGCCGAAAAGCTGGAGAGCGCCGTCGGTTTCAATCAGTACACACGCTATCTGCAAGAGCCCAAAATCATAAGAAATATATCCGAAGCAAGGGGAGAATTTTCACGCTTAGCAAAAGTCTTTGCAGATGCGGACCTAGACAAAAAACATCATAAAATACTCACACTTTCTGCGCTACTTGAGTTCGAGAGAAAATCCATTGAACAGAACTTGATGTGTCCGACTGATCTCGGACCAGTTCAGTTCAAAAACTCTGACGAGATCAAGTGGGTTCGATCGGACAAAGTATTTTTGACGTTCTCTTTCAAACCACAGGGGAAACCCTTGCTGGAGAGCCTCCGCATAGCCTTGAACGATTGGGCACCGAAACCATCGAGGCTAATCTTGACAAAAATGCAAGCAGACCTGGAGGAAAGCGGCGTTCAAATGCAAGACGAAGCATTGATCGACAATCATTCCTCTGCGCTTTGGTATGCTGATATTCTTAACTCTGACGAAAAAGCTCGTAAGACCAAAGTCGATGAAATTTCCAAACGCCATGTAGATGGGATATTGGCACAACTTTTGCCAAACGTTCGAGAATTTGCATTGCGACTTGCAAGTAGCGACAAACAGCAAACAGAACAGGAAAATCAAGCGCTAGTAAAGCATCGTTACGGAATAGATATTGGCGAAGAGGCTGAGCAGAAAAAGGCGCGGTTACGGCACAACATCATCGCTTGTACACAAGAGCCACACGGTTGGCACGTACAGACTGGTCACGTTTTTAGTGTTAACGACGAACTTTGGGTCTGTGTTTCACCTTTGTGCGATACCGTCCCATCGCAAATCTCAGCGAGCCAAAGTAAACTGCAAGGCAATAGGCTTAGATTTAATGCGTTGAAGCTACACCCGGCAAAAAAAGATGTGCTGCCAAAGGATGTGCAGTCAAATCGCTACGTGTTCTTTGGAGAGGGCGAGAATGTGGGCGTATACTCGATCGCCGCGGACGCCAGTGCGATGCCTGACGTAGGCGTATTTTTTGCCGAAAATGCTGGCGTTCTGTCGGATGGGATGAAGTTCACAGTTTCACGTGCAGAGCTAAGCCCAGGATCTAACGAACTAACCATATTAAGCCATACAACCGAAATCATCGGACACTTGCGCTATGAATACGCCCTGAACCTCATCCATCGACTTGGTAGCTCTGTTACAAGAGTCGGTTTGGATTTCACTGGATAACTCTCTTACAATACATCTTCGAAGCGATGCGCTAACTCAACCTTCTGGGAAGACGTTTGAATCATCAAAGGACTGAAACGACCACCTAAACTGTTCTTGCACACACAATGCCGGGAAGAAATGGCGCATCTTCAACAGCAAAGCCGTTCGCTGTTAATAACGCATCCCTCGTTTGTCTCTCACAAGTGGCAAGGATTATGCAGGCCTGTTGCAGTGTCGAACCAGGGAAGCAGTCACCCACGCTGTAGCCCTGCATCTTTTTTAAGGTAGAAATAACTATTTCGCTGATTGAGTAGAATGGCTCATACACCAAGCCTCGTTCTACTGAATCTTGGTACAGGATGGCGTACAATCGCTCCATGGAATCTAGCTTTTCTCCCCCCTCTGCATCTACTGGTAGAGATAGATCAGGCCGCCGGTTAAAGCCTGCATGGCAGATTTTGTGGCATTCCTTGCATAGTGTTATCCCGTTTCCAGGGTCGAACTGTGCTGGTGGGGCTAGAACTTTCCTAAAGATATGGTGTGCTGACAACCGATCTGTTGAATGACAGTCGACACACCGAAACCCGTCCCGGGTGCGAACGAAATCACTCCAAATTGAAAGACAATAGGCCTTAGATCGCTCCGCCCTAACTGCATTCACAAGCTTCGCAAGCTTCACATTTAACAGCAAAAAATCTGGTTCAACCAACCTTAACCTCTTTTCGAATTTGTATATGCTAGTCCGTACGATCACATTGTCATCTGAAACCGCAATACATTGCGCCGATGACTTAAATTTAGCGGACAGTTGAATGCCTGACCTTACCATAGAGTTTCCAGATGCACTTCTCGACCGACTGCAGCAGATCGCCGACGAGGAAGGTATCGCTCCTGAAACCTTAGTTCGCCACGCAATCGCTCTGAAAGTTGGCGTCAATCCCTCATCAATGGAGAAACCGATTTCGGTTGGGTTTCTAACGCGACAGACCCATGACGTCTTACATGTTGGAACCAACGAGCCTGTGCACTTTATCGACGGCAATGGGCGAAAATTTGTTTTGGTTTCGGCCGAATACTACGACGACCATCTGCCCAACCAGGATTGACGCTTGGAGCTGCCGGGGGCTTTCTGCCCCCGTGCCTGACGGCACTCCCCCGAGGATTTTTTGGGAAGATGAAGTCACTGAGTCAAAATGGATTGTACTGTTCTCATCACCTCCTACTATGTATGATCCCGACTGAGTTGTCCTCTCGCTAGAAACGTCAGCGCCAAGTGTGGGGTCGAGTGTCGCTGAGTGAGAAATGACACCCTAAGCGTTTTTCCAACGATATCGTCAGCGTGCGAGTGCTAAGTCCGACGATGCGTTATGCGGTTAGCCGTCATTCGTTCACACTGCGGCGTATTCAACGAAAGAGCCCAACCTGTGAATTCGACTTTCTTGCTGCGTGCGCTCGCAGCGGAAAACTGCGGCAAGGGCAAAACAATCCGTGCCGCCTTGCGGCGGAAAAAACGGTCATTCGAGCGTTCTGCAGCATGGTTCAAGCGCCGAATTTACGAGTCGCGGGACAATGCTGCCGATCGGCCAGCAATAACGAAGGTCCGCTCTACCGCTTTGCGAACGTCGACTGTTATCTGCCGGCCAATGGCATACTAGAACACAAAATGCCCTGATAAAATCAGAAACAGGACCTAACTTTTCACAGGTGCAAAACCAAGTTCTGTCAATCAATCTGTTGCTAGACAGTGCTTGGTCCGCGCTTTAGGCCCGCTCAAATGGATCGTGTCTGACCTCGAACAAGAGACATTAATGTCAGCGCAATGCGCGAAGCTCGGATCGCGACAATGCTCTGTCACCGTTCCTATCAGCGCTTCGAAGCCGAGGTGCAATGTAGCTGACAAATTCGTCACGCGAGATTAATCCATCTCGGTTTTTGTCTGGCGCATAGGGATCCAGGTCGGCTGGCCCACCACGACGGCGTTCGGCGGCCTGCTGCTGCATGGAAGCAATCTCATTCGCCTCGAGAATGCCGCTTGCATTTATGTCGAAGCGATCAAAGGTCGAGGCGCGGAAACTCTGAATTTCGCTGAACTGGAGCATACGGTCGCTGTTCACATCAAGCTGTTTCATGGCCTGACGCGGACTTTGAGCACTTGCAAGAGACGCGAGTGCAAGAGAAGCCGCAAAGACGGTTGGCAAGATCAGGTGTTTTTTCATCGTTCATTTTCTCCAAAAAAATTCGGTTATGCAGCCAGGATGGCTATGAGTCATTACGCCTGTGTGAGCACGTCCTGACGTGGCCCAACAAAAAAATCATGCAACCGCGTCAGGTTTCTCCCTTCGCCTCGTAATAATCTGCATCAACACCTCATTCAAAGGAGAGAGACAAATGAATAAATTAATCCTAGTTGGGCTATGCATGGCTATAACAGCGCCGGCCCATGCGCAGATGGCTATGTTTGGTGACGATTTGCCTGCATTCGAGCGGATCGACAACAATGGCGACGGCGTGATCAGCCGCGAAGAAATTGATCGCCTTCGCGATTTTCGGTTTGCCCGGCTTGATCGCAACGCGGACGGCATGATCTCAATGGATGAGGTGAACGCGCGCCAAGAGTTGATCCAAAAGCGCGCTGAATTGCGGCAATCGCGCCTTGCGCTCACAGCGGAGCGGCTCGATTCCGACGCTGATGGCGCAATTACTCGTGAGGAATTTGATGGTCTGCCTGATTTCTTTGCCCTGATGGACGCGGATGGCGACGGCGGAATTTCCGAAGATGAGGCGCAGCAAGTCCGGCAACGTCTTTCCGCCCTGCGGCCGTAAGACGTACATTGCCCCCAAGCTTTCGAAAGGAACAATCATGACACTTCGCCTTCTCCTGACCTCATTGCTTGCCTTGGGTTTTGCAGCAGAGGTCGCCACCGCCGAAACATCGACGCGGACAAGTCCGCGCATGACGGTAGAACGCAGCTATGACGGTAGCGGTTCCGGAACCGTTTCCCGTGAATTCCAGAACGGCGCGACGGTTGATCGCGCCACGTCTTGCGCTGGTAATTCCTGGCGAGCCGGATGCGGTAGTTCAGCCAATATCCAGACCCAAAGCGGTCAGGAATATTCGGTTGAGCGCAACACGCTTGCTGGCCGGCACCGCGGTGGAGCTGTGACCTCGGTCACCGGCTCTGAGGGCAACACTGTGGTGTCTCTGCGCCGTTGGCATCGTTGATGATCGACGGTACTTGAGCACAGTGTCGAATTCCAATCCCACACCACTCACGGACGACGCCGTGCTCTTGAGCCTGATCGCCAAAGGCGATCAGGCTGCTTTCACGCTATTGATGTCGAGATTTATGCGCTCCCTCACCGTGTTCGCCACACGGTTTCTCTCAAGCCAGCCAGATGGTGAAGAAGTCGCGCAGACTGTATTTATTGAAGTTTGGCGGAAAGCCGGAACCTTCGATCCCGCCAAGGCTTCTGCCAAAACCTGGCTCTATAGCATCGCGCGAAATCGGTGCATTGACACGATCCGAAAGCGCCGCCTGAGGCAATTCGTCGGACTTGACTCATCTGCCGCTGATATCGCATCGACGGATGCTGAGCCGTCCCAGATAGCTGCAGACCGGGCCGAGTTGCGGGCCGTCATAAACGAACTGGATCTATTGCCGGATCGTCAGCGCTTGGCGCTCTTGCTGCAGACTGTTTCGGATATGTCGACGCGAGAGATCGCGGACACAATGGCAACAAGCGATGGCGCAGTCGAACAACTCATCCGCAGAGCCAGGCGGACACTAAGACAGAAGTTCAATCGAAACAGTGACGTACGAACCTAGGGAGTCGAGAAATGAAGAACGAAAGACAGAAAACAGATGTGGAGTTCGATCAACTTCTTTCAGAAGCTCTAAAATGCGAAGTTGATGAAGAGCGCTTGATGCGGCACGTCCGCGCGGGTCTAGCCCAACCCGATTTCAGGCCTGATTTCATGACGGGAATTGCGCAGTTGCTAGGATCCTTCCCAATGCGATGGCCGGCCACGGCTGTTACGGCTTGCCTTCTTACGGCTTTCTCAATCGGACTGTTTCTGCCCATTGACCCCGCCGCCAGCAACGAAGCTGAGGTGATCGCCTTTGCATTTGGCGATCCTGCCGCACTCAACACCTCTGGTCAGGTCCTACAGCAAAGTTTTTGGAGGTAGTTTAGATGAACAAGTCAAAGCTTCTGCTCGCTGGAATAGCCGCACTTTCGATCCTTTTGAACGCGATCTTTGCGGGTGTGGCCGTTCGGGTCTGGCTGCGCTCCTCGGATGGATCGACGCCAACCGCCGTTCTGTCGACGTTGCCGGATGAGCTTCGAGACGAATTGAGATCAGCGGTTTCTCAAGCTGATAGCCGAATTGCCGCAGCGCAGGTCGCGCTGCAACAGTCGCGAAGCAACCTTCAGTCTTTGCTCAGCGCAGACCAGCCAGACCTCCAGGCGCTGCAATCGGCCATGTCCGACGTTCGGGACAAGACAGTCCGGCTACAAACCGAACTGCATGCTGTAATCTTTAAGTATTATGCCACAACCGGGCAGCAGTGAGGCTTAATCATTTGACAATCGCAAATTATCGCGATCCCTCATGTGTGACCAGTGTGTGTAGGTTCTCCTGTGGCGCTCGGCGCAGGTTCAAAGGTTAACACAGCTCCCTGAATGGCTCGAATTAGGGGGCAGTCTCACAATCCACAAGCCTAATCGTTTGAGTTTGCGCTAAAGATTGTGTTCTGATTTGCAAGCGACATCATGCCGGATTCATAGTGGCCCTCGGTGCAAGTTGAAGCATCTGTCACTATGGACTTGCAGTCAGATTTCGCCGCCTACCTCCTGAACATCGGCTCATTGACACGCAACGGCAGCGCTCCGACCGAGTCACTGCAAATTCATGGTTTTAGCGACATTGGCAAATGACCGGTCTCGTTCAAACTGCCACAACAGCTTTGCCGCATCGGAATCAGGCCGGTTTGGGCCCAAACCCACGGCATTCTGAACCGTAACGAATGACGGCTTACCATCTTAGATTCCGGTTTTCATTTTTTTTGCTGCCACTCAGGCGCTCAAGGCGTGCAATACTCCGCGAATTTCAGCTAGGCCCCGAAGTCTTCCAATCAAAGGGTAACCCGGAAATGTCTTCTTTTGAGGATCAGACAAAAGTTCGTGACCATGGTCGGGACGGAATGGGATTTGCCAATCTCGGCGCCCTGCAGACTTCCGCGTCTTTTCCTCCTCTAACAGAATGCGGCACAAGGCTGGGATGTCCGTGTCCCCACCCAAGTGTTCGGCCTCTTCAAAAGAGCCATCTGGGTCTTTTCGTACGTTTCTGACGTGGGCAAAGTGGACCCGGTCGGAATGCCTGCGCGCAATTTTCGCGACATCGTTTTCGGGGTTTGCGCCTAGCGACCCGGAACAAAGCGTCAGACCATTGGTCTGTGCGTCATAGGCGTTCACGATCCACGCGATATCATCGGCATCTGAAACAATGCGCGGTAAACCGAGAATGTCGCGTGGCGGATCATCCGGATGTACGCAGAAGCGCATCCCCAGATCCTCAGCAGTCGGAATTACTTCGTGCAAAAAACGTTGGAAATTAGCCCGAATATCCGTCGCATCCACACCTCGATAAGTTTCGAGTGCGCGCCGCAATCCCTCGATATCATAGCGGTCATAGGCGCCCGGCATCCCCGACATGATCGAGTTCAGTAGCTCTTTCTGATCTTCGGCACTCGAAGCGGCGTACCAATCGTGCGCCTTTGCGATCACCTCGGTGGGGTAATCGTTTTCTGCTTCCGCTCGACCCAACATGCAAATCTCGAATGCGGCCATCCGGTATGTGGAAAAACGAAGGCAAGTGCCGCCATTTTCGACCGGTGATTTCAACTCCGTGCGCGTCCAGTCCAACAGCGGCATGAAGTTGTAGCAAACGGTATGAATACCTTCGGCGGCCAAGTTTGCCATGGATTGCCGATAGTTGGCAAAAAGTGACGCAAGATCCCCGGTGCCCCGCTTGATATCTTCGTGAAGTGGCAAGCTTTCCACCACATCCCATTCGAATCCCGCGGCCGTAATCTTGTCGCGTCTTTTGGCGATCGTGTTGCGTTGCCAAACCTCACCATAAGGGATCTCATGCAAAGCGGTGACGATACCTGCCGCGCCAGTTTGACGAATTTCAGTGAGCTGAATTTGGTCTAGGGGGCCATACCAACGCCAAGTTTCTTTCATTGCCGGTTTCCTTCAAGTCGAGCGGTGTCGTGAAAATTGCCAAGTTGCCTTAGGATGACGACCAATGCGCCGGCGATCCGATGGGTTGGTAGGTCGCCAAAAACAGGGGCCACTTGTAGCAAGCGCTCTACCAGATCGGCATCGTTTGACGCTTTGCTGGCGGCCTGCAATAGCTGCTTATCCATGGGATCGTTAAGTCCGGATTGCCCATTCTTTGACCGGATTTCGATAAACCTGAACCAAGCGGCCACAACCACCAGCAACCTTTGATTTGGCTTCCCTGCCGCTAGATTCTCGAACAGCGGTGCCAATATGCGCTGCGGCAATTTCTGGCTGCCATCCATGGAGATTTGTTCCAGCAGATGGCGGATTTCCCGGTTTTGATAGCGCGATTTTAGCTGCGCGGCGTAATCGTTCAGGTCCGTGTCTGGCGGCGCGTCCAGAGATGTCGCGATCTCTTCGCGCCACAAGGCTTCAATAAACTTCTCGATACCTTCGTCGCGGATGGCCTCTGCGACGGTTTCATACCCCGCAAGTCTGCCAAGATAGGCCAGCGCTGAATGGGTACCATTGAGCATTCGCAGCTTCATATGCTCGAACGGTGCGACGTCATGGACCAGCTCTGCACCGACAGCCTCAAAATCAGGCCGCGCGCTATCAACGAAGTCGTCTTCGATAACCCATTGCCGGAACGGTTCGTGCGCCACGACTGCGGTATCATAGTACCCGCTGATGCTGGACGCGCGATCAATCAGTTCTTCGGTTGCGGCAGGCACGATCCTGTCGACCATGGTGCATGGGAATCTACACTCCGTTTCGATCCAACGCGCCAGGTCCGGGTCGATCTGCGCCGCAAATTCGCAGACGATCTGCCGGGTCAATTGGCCATTGGATGGCAAGTTGTCCAGAGACAGGACCGTGAACGGGCGCAGTCCCTGGCGCCATCTCATTTCCAGGGCGCGAGCCAGAAAGCCCGGCGCAGATTTTGGCGCGAAGTTTCGCAGATCATGCTTGATATCCGGATGTTCAAAGTCGAGCGCCGTATCCCCGCCGCCGCGGCAGTAACCTTTTTCCGTTATCGTCAGACTGACAATCCGGGTTGCTTCGGCGGCCATTTCCTGAAGAACCGCGTTCGGATCCTCGGGAGCAACAAGGACAGATGTAACAACATCGACGACCTGAGACTTCAGTCCCTGACCCGACAATTCCAGTGCAGTATAGAGGCAACCCTGTTCAGCCAGCTTGTCACGAACACCCGGGGACCTTAGCGAGACACCAATGACACCCCAGTCGCCGCCAGACTGCGCCATGGCTTCCTTAATGTAGATCGCGCCGTGCGCTCGGAAAAAGGCGCCAAGCCCTAAATGTACAATTCCGGTTTTGGGAGCGGGTTCAGCTCTGCACAGCCTGTTTCTATTTACTGATTTCATAGGCGATAGGCCCGTTTTGCGAGGTTGACTGTAAGGTCCTGTGCTAGTTCGAATGCCTCGCCCTCCCGCAGGCGACCAGATGTGATCAGCGAGGCGAGGAAGGCACAATCCACGCGGCGCGCAACGTCATGACGCGCCGGGATGGAACAGAACGCGCGGGTATCGTCGTTGAAGCCCACTGTATTGTAAAAGCCGGCGGTTTCCGTGGTCAGTTCGCGGAAGCGGCGCATCCCATCGGCGCTGTCAAAAAACCACCAAGCAGGACCAAGTTTTAGTGCTGGATAAACGCCCGCCAGTGGCGCCAGCTCGCGACCATAGGCAGATTCATCCAGTGTGAACACGATGAGTGTGAAATTCGGGTCGTGTCCGGCAACGTCCAGCAAGGGTCGCAGGTCGCTCACGTAATTGGTTCTGCGCGGAATATCGAACCCCTTGTCAGCCCCAAATCGACTGAACACTTCCGAAGAATGGTTTCGGTACGATCCCGGGTGGATCTGCATGACCATCCCGTCATCCTGGCTCATCTTTGCCATTTCGGTCAGCATCTGCGCCCGGAAAAGTTCGGCCTGTTCCGGTGCATGCGTCCCGCTGACGACTGAATTGAACAGCGCCTCTGCTTCGCTCGCCGCCAGATTGGCCGTTCTCGCTGTGGGATGGCCGTGATCGGTGGCTGTCGCACCATATTCGCGGAACGTCTGACGCCGGGCGCGATGGGCGTCCAGATACCCCTGCCAGGTTGTCGTGTCGCAGGTGGTGATCTCTGCGAAGTTCTGAAGATTTGCCGAAAATTGCGGATGGTCCGGATCAATCACGGCGTCCGGCCTATAGGTCGTAATCACACGCCCAAGCCAGTCGGATTTCGCAATTTCCTCGTGGTGCTCAAGCGTATCCAGCGCACCCTCGGTCGTGGCGATTACGTCAATATTGAAGCGGTCGAATAAGGCACGTGGGCGAAATTCTGGCTGCGTCAGAGAATGAGCAACCTGATCATATATTTCGTCTGCGGTTTCACCAGACAGAACCTGCCTAACCCCAAAAACCTCTTGCAATGAATGGTCGATCCAAAGACGCGATGGAGTGCCCCTGAACAGATAATATTTGGAGGCAAAACGCTTCCAAATCTCTCTTGGATCCGTTTCGAAGGCTGTGCCGTCAATCGGTTTTAGGCCCAGATCTTCCAAGGCGACACCCTGCGAATAGAGCATCCGAAAGACATAGTGGTCTGGAGTCACAAATAGGGCCGCCGGGTTCTCAAATGGCTCGTTCCTTGCAAACCAGGCAGGGTCCGTATGGCCGTGCGGGCTCACGATTGGTAGGTCACGGATGCTTGCAAAGAGAGCCCGGGCCAATCCCAATCCTTTCGGGTTGGCCGGGAATAGCCGATCATCATCAAGAAGTTTCAATGCTCTAGTCTCTTTTCTTGGCGCTGCTTGTTCCGCTTAGTCTTTGGAAAACACAGCTGCTTTTGCCCAGGTCAGCGTACAGGGGCCGTAACCGCGCCGTGCGGCTTCGATCTGCATGACCTGCGAATTGTCCACGAATACGTTTACCTTCGGCCCATAGGCGTTGACGTAATAGGACATGACGTCCTGATCGTCTGCCTCGAACATGAGGTCACGAACCTCGAAATCCTCCGCAAAATCATCGACGAAATCCCAGCGTTCCTCGCCCGATTTCACGTTTTCAAATACGCCTTCGGCCTCAATCAAAATCTTCCAAGCCCCATTTTCCATTGCGCGCTTGGCCTGCGCCTTCTTACGTTTGGAGAATGTGCGTCCATCGACCACCGGTTCGTGGGCAAAGGACAGTCCGCATTCGACGATCGGCTTCATGCCTTTGCCGTTCACATAATCCAACAGATCCGCCAGATCTTCGTCGTCAATTGTGCGGGCGATGACCGAAATTTCCATGACGTCAACGCCCAGCCCGGCGGCGTAGTCGATGACTTCTCGTGTCGCCTGCGATCCCGCGCTCAGCGCCTGATCCATGATCGGGTTGCCTACGGCGACGCGTACACCGTGGTCATGACTGCGCCGGATCGCCTTTTTGATCTCGTCTTCAGGAATGAAGGTCAACTGGTTGGTACCCAGCTTGACGACATCGCTCAGCGCGCCGTAACAGGTCAGGTAATCCTCAAAATACTGGCCCAGAATCTTGGGCGCACGGACATAGTTGATGCCACGTTCACGCGGCTTGGCCTCTCTTTCGATCATGCCATTGCGCGCTTCTACAAAGCTCTTTTCATTTGTCATTTTCGTTTCCTGTTCGAAATGGTTGGCCGCAGGGTTTCAGCGGCCACCCAGCCACCATGGAAGCGGCAAGAAATCTGCAATGATGCCAGCGGGGTATTGCAGCGTCAGTACACCTGAAAGCGTCCAGAGAATGATCAGAACCGCCGCCGAGACGATGATCGAAACCAGATACTTGCTGCGATCATGCATAAGGATGAACCCGTTGATCAAAGCCACCGCAGCGATCGGGAACCCCAACAGGAACACCAGCCCAAGGAACACAGGGATCATCGCAAAGGCGCGCACCTGTTCATACAATGTACCGTGGTTTTCAAAGATGTTCCGGGACATGGTCCGCAGGGCCGCATTAGAGGCAATCACGCGTTGCATCTCTGGTCTTTGCTGCATCATCTGCAGACCGGCAATGGCCACCAGCAGCAACAGCAACACGCCGCTCAAAGCGATTGGATAGATGCTGGCACGGAAATCCAGCCCCATGACCTGAAGGATCATGGTAATGGGAAACAGTGCCACAAGGCAGGTGAACATGGTCTGTTTGCCCGCCTCTTCCACGGTCGACTTGCCATCCGGTGTCATTTTTTGCCGCAAAAGCAGGAATATCGTACCCAACGCCAGAACGATCAGGATGATCGATCCGGTGCGATACAGAAAGGACAGACCGTAGGCTGCGCTCACCTGGTAACTCAGCAATTCGATCTTGGATGACAGGAAGAACCCAATCAAAAGCGCGGGCCGCGACCAGCCATAGGTTTTGAAGAGCACACCCACACCGCCAAACAGCATCAGGGCGACAAAATCGCTCCAGTCGCGGCCATTATTGAAGGTGGCAAAAAAGATCAGAACAACCAGGATAGGTGCCAGAATAAAGAATGGAACCCGGGTCAACTGAGCCATTGGCCGTGCAAGAAACAGGCAAAGTCCGGCGCCGAAAATATTGGCGACTGCCAACGACCAGATGATCAGATAGGTGATATCCAGCTGCGTCGTGACCATTTCGATGCCGGGCTCGATACCGACCAGAACCAGACCGCCAAGCAAAAGCACCTTGTTGCCGGATCCGGGGATCCCGAACAGGATCGTCGGAATAAGCGCACCGCCTTCCTTGGCATTATTTGCCGATTCCGGAGCGATTACACCGCGAATATCGCCGGTGCCAAGCGTTTCGGGGTTTTTGATCGTCTGTTTTGCGTGGCTATAGGCGATCCAGTCAACAACCGTTCCGCCAAGACCCGGCAACGCCCCTACAAGCACACCGACAGTCGAGCACCGGATAATCAGAAACCAGTTGCTGACGGCATCACGCATGCCACGCAACCAGCCTTTTTCAAGCTTTCCACCGCCCGCAACTGTGGATTTCGATTGGAGCAGACCGACAATCTCCGGGACCGCAAAAAGCCCCAGCCCCATTACAACGAGTGGAAATCCATCCACGAGATACAACGTGCCGAACGTATATCTGGGCTCGCCGGTAATCTGGGCCAGACCGATTGTACCGATGACAAGACCAATCACACAGCTGGCCAGACCTTTCAGGAAGTTGGCACCTGTCAACGCACCGATCATCAACAAGGCAAGGATGATCAGAAGAAACTGTTCGCCAAAGCCGAAAGACATGATCAGCGGTTTTGCAAAGAAGATCGAGACGCTCAGGATCATCGCCCCGAACAATCCGCCTACCAGCGACGAGAGGAAAGCGGCGGACAACGCCCTTGATGCCTGACCTTTCTTGGCCAGCGGGTGCCCGTCCAGGACTGTCGCCTGTGAGCCGGCCGTTCCGGGTATGCCAAGCAAGACCGCCGGAAATGTATCCGATGTGGTCGTGGGTGCCAGCACGCCGATCATCATCGCCAATGCTACGCTTGGCTCAAACGTGTAGACAAAGGGCAGCAAGATCGCCAAACCCGACGTTCCGCCAAGTCCAGGTAATATGCCCAGGGTCAGACCCAGAAGCACACCTGCCATGAGATAGGGGAAATGGGAAATCTGGAACAGCTGCGTCAGCGCTGAGATGAACATTTCAACTTCCACGGCGACCTCTTTCGTGAATTAGTTTCGACATCCGCCAGCATGTTTCGGGGCCACGTATTCGTAGCGCTATCGGTTCAAGTCTCGCCTCACATGTGCGTCAGGCGGTCTCGGCTGGCGAGAGTGCAATCATTACAACGCTTTGACAAACGCTCTGGAATTGACCGGCCCCGAACAGAATCCGGGACCAGTCTGGTTCGGAATTACCGCGTCAGTATTATTCGATCCGATACGTCAGGTTGTAATGCGCAATCGCGTCGTTGAACTGCTGCTTGCTCGCATCGGACAGGTCGACAGCCTTGCCGATGATGCCGCGCACGTCTTCGCCGATGACGACCGGGAAAGGCCCGATATTCTTGGGGGCAGCCTCAATGAACTCGAGGTCCTTGGTCATTTCCTCGACTGCCTTGCGCCATGCATCAACGATTTCCGTCGGCGTGCCGGTTGGCAGAACCAGACCTTTGGAGGCAGGACCCCAGTTGGCCGCGATCACCTCATACGCTTCGCGCTCTGCACCTTCCAGCGGCTTACCATGCACTTTTTCGTACATTTCCGGGAAGGTCAGCGCATCAGGTGAATAAGACGGACGCTGTACAGAACCATCAGGCTGCAACACGCCCAGCGTCATGAACTGATGCACTTTCCCATCAGCAATATCCTTGCTGATCGTCTTCAGGAAATTGCCTGTACCGTGCGACGCCATTTGCAGTTCGCCGCGCTGGAAAGACTGGTACCCGGCAGAGCTAGACAAGCCAGGAATTGGACGCGCACCGTCTACGCCCAGAGTTTTATAGATCCAGAGATGGAACATGTCTGCCGAAGCGGCGGTTTTGAACGGGAAGAGCGCGACCGGCAGCTCACGAAGGCCGGAAATGTCATTTGGCCCGTCCGCCAGATCCGCATGCGTGACCCAATGGGTCGTGGTCGCAAGAGACAAAACAGGCTCGTATGACAGCAAGTCAAATTTGGCCAGCGGGTTGCCGGTCGCCTGCTGCATGTTCACGGACGACGATGTCGCAAGCGCAAAGGTTCCATCAGCTTCCTGATTGTCGTGGAAAAAGTTGCCGCCCTTGATCGTGCCACCGCCCGGCATGTGCTGAAGCTGGATCACAGGATTGCCCGGCAGATACTTGGACAGGTAAGGCTGGAAAAAGCGGAACGTGCGCGACGTACCACCACCCTCTTTGAACGGGATGATGATCGTGACTGTTTCACCCTCGAAATTCACCTCTGCAAGCGCGGTGCCTGCCGAAACCGACAATACCCCTGCAGCGATCACGCCGGACATGGTCTTGAGCGTTTTCTTTAACATTATATTCTCCTCCGAAATTGGCCGCAGGTCTTATTTGCGGCCGAGTTTGGCGGTGCGAGGATGATACCTCTGCGCCATTGATGTTTGGCAACCCTGCGGACACTGACGCATCTTTCGGGTCCCCTTTTGGCGCGCATTCCGAAATCATGCCCTTCGAAACGCGCGGTGTCTTTCTCTATTTGCCGATCCGTTTGTTGATGTTGCTCCTCCCATGCGACCGTCTGATCGCAGCACCTTTGTTTTGGCTCTGGCTGGCAAATATTTTGATATCGTTATCACCACCGGCCGAAAAATCTATTTGTGACGCACCGGGTTCAGTTCCGGATAACGGTCGAACAAAAGGTTGGCCGGTCTTTCACCCGATCTCAGCGGATCAATGAACATGACCTGACTGGGCATGATGTTGGTGACATTACAGTCGCTGCCAAACATCTCGAAATAGTCCAGCAGGTTTGTATACCACAGCATCTCTGCTTCTTTGGTCGACGTGACCTCGAACGCCACACGATCTTTGCCCAGAATCTCGCGGACTTCATTCAGAACGTCTTTTGCGGCTTCTTCCTGTATCTCAATCTCTTCGTGGTCGATCAAAAGCGTGAACGCACCATGCGCCAGAAACGGCTCTGCGCCTTGGGCGATTTCTGCTGCTGTGGCCGGCACATCGACAATATCGGCCCGACCTTTACGCCATCCGCGTTCGGGATGGTGCTCATAGATAATGCTCATCCCACAATCCAAGGCGCGTTGGCGCCACGACTTGAATTGTTCGTCGGTAACGTCGCCAAAGGTGTTCATGAATTCGATTACTGGAAACCCGAGCTCAGCGCCCGCTTCGATGGCTTCGTCAACAACACCATTCTTATAGGCCCGAAGAAAGAAACCGTGATCCAGATAGGGCTGGACGTCGTGCTTTTTGTAGAGCGCAATCTTGCGCTTTACCCATTCCGCCGGGTGGTTCAACACTTGTGTCGTTGCGATCTTCACATAGTCAATGCGTTCACCGGCAACGTCCAGAAAATCCTCAAGCTCGGTCAGCCCCATGCGTTCTTGATACCAGGGGGCCTCATCGTACCCCACGTCCTTGGCCCAGATCTGGTTGGTCGCTCTCGGCTTTGGCTCAATGCCTTTCAGACCGAATACCTTGGACATCGACATTTGGAATTCCTCACTCATTCTGTTTAGGGCACCGCCACCGTCGACCAATACCTGATCAGGCGGGTTCGTATCGCACCAATTGGTGATAACGTTATCATTTGATTCTGAACAGAGTCAATATTCAACTTTCCGAGCAGGTGACCCGTCAGACCTGACGCCGAACCCGGGCCAGAAAACAAAACGCTTTGGATGACGTCTAGTCTTGGCTGCCTGTCATTGCTGGCCCCATGGAACCCCGCTCAAGCAATTTGCAACTCAACAGCTGCCGTCTTGCCGGTCCATCTTCAGAGGCTTTTATTTTGTCCAGCAGCGCAAGCGCAGCGGTGCGACCTATTTCTCTTCGGTTTTTTTGAATTGTGGTGAGTGGCGGATAGCTCACCTCACCCGAAAAAATCCCATCCATTCCGACAACGGACAATCGGCCTGGCACGTCGATCCCTTTTTCATTTGCGACCTGCAAAGTCGCGAGCGCCAGAATATCATTTGAGGAGAATATCGCAGTTGGCAGATCTGGCCGGTCAAGAAATGAATTCATGATCTTTCGCGCAGCGGCGAAAGAAGACGTTGAGCTGACGCCGTAGTCACTTTCCAATATCAATTCCGGGTCAACCCACAGCCCTCTCTCGCGATGAAACTCACGAAAAAGTTCCGCCCTCCAGTTTGACCCCGACCGCATCGAACCACCAACGAACAGGGCAATGCGACGATGCCCAAGTTGGTACAACCGTTCAAGCGCAAGGCGCATTCCGCTGCGACTGTCGTTACCAACAGTATCGTGCATCGCGAATTTATCTGAGTTCGACAGCAGGACAAATGGAGTTGATCGGAGCGCATCAAACCCCGTTGTAGAAGCTGACGGAGAAATTATCGCGCCTTCCACGCATGTGCGCACCATGTAGTCAAAGTGCTCCTGTTCAACCTCTGCGTCCCAGTCATTATAAAGTTGGACAACGCTATACCCGGCCTCTCTTAGTACCTCCTGAATACCCTTCACCAGTTCGGGAAAAAACGGGTTGGTTATGTCGGCGATCGAGACGGCAATCGAATTGGTTTTCTGCAACCTGAAATTGGCGGCGATCGCGTTCCTCTGATAACCGACTTTTTTAGCGGCTTCCAAAACACGCTTTCTGGTGCTTTCCTTGGTGCGGATGCCGGTTTGGCCGCTTAGAACTCTCGCGACAGTTGCCTGTGACACGCCGCACTCTTTTGCGACGTCAACTATCGTTGCTCTTTTTTTCATCGATTTGCCCATGCCATATTTTCGCTCAAAGGCGCCTTCAGACCGAAGAGTCCTAGTTTGGTCGTCCGGTATGATTGCTAGCGCTTAGTAGGCATTTGGTCCATTGGGTTGGTACTTTCCAGCCCTTCAAGCCAGCCTTCCGGACAATGTGGACTGATTTTCAAAACATTCTCACACATTTGTCAGGTTTTTCCAAACAAATCTTGATAACGTTATCAAACTATACTAGATCACGGCACAAATTCAGACCTGTTTGGCGACACAGCCCGGGAAAGGACAAAATGGAGTTTAGCTTGCTCGCCATCGGAGAAGTGATGGCCGAAATCCGCAAAGGAACGTCCGGTGATTTCAAAGTGGGATTTGCTGGAGACACATATAACACTGCGGTTTACTGCGCGCGCGCGCTCAACCAACCGGGCAGTGTCGCGTACAAGACATCCATTGGGCGCGACCCGCTTTCAGCTGGCTGTATTGATGCGGCCAGAAGTGAGGGGATAGATACAAACCAAATATCGACAAATCCTGAGCGAAATATTGGGGTCTACGCAGTATCCACCGACGCGTCGGGCGAACGCAGCTTCTCCTACTGGCGCGCAAGTTCCGCTGCACGGGGAATGTTTACCGATCATGACGATGTGCGAGCGCTTCCAAATTCAAGGATTGTTTATCTCTCAGGAATCACACTGGCCATTCTTCAACCAGCTTCTCGTCAGGCTTTGATGAACGAACTTCGGATCTTGTCGGAATCTGGACAAAGCCTGATCGCGTTTGACTCCAATTATCGCGCCCAACTGTGGGAAAGCACGGATGCTGCACAAACATGTCTCTCGGAAATGTGGGACATCGCGGATATCGCGCTGCCTTCAATCGATGATGAGATGGCGCTGTTCAATGAGACTAGCGAAGACGCGGTTATCTCCCGTTTCAATGAAAAAACCTGGGAAGCCTGCGCGATAAAACGTGGAGCGCGAGGGCCAGTTTCGCCTTTTCTTGAGCCACACGCGCACCCAAAATTCAAGACAGCGGAAATCGTGATCGATACCACGGCGGCGGGCGACGGCTTCAATGGCGCGTATCTCGCAGCTTACATCCAGGGGCAAAACGAAACTGAGTGCATGTTGTCTGGCCACGAATTGGCCTCAAGAATCGTCTCTGCTCCTGGAGCAATAGTTTCGCAATCGAGAAGGTGAGATTCTGAAACACAACCCTGTAGCTTCGGATACGAACTGCGTACCTGGGTTCCAGCAACAAGCTTTTAGAAAGGTTTGGTTATCTTCGTCTGCGCTTTGATTGCCGAGTTTTAAAGCGACATAGAGTTAATTTACGTTTTGGCGGAGTCAGCATCGCATTTCGACCTGTATTGGAAATTTCATTGCTTTACGCGGCGCTCAACGCCGCAAGTGCAAGCGCTCACTTTGTCGACTTCACCAGAGGCGAATTCCCCAAAAGCGGCCGTTAGATCCAAGAAAATCTATGGCAGATTTGCCCCGCTCCTCGTAAATTAATCTTGGCTGCAGCGAAAGAACGGTTTGAACTTCGCCCTTCTGTCGGCCTTCAATGACCGCTCTGGCGACACATGCAGCTTTACAGCGAGAACCATGCCGCGCCCGCGAGCATTTTCTGCGTCAGCAATGGCTGCGTTAGCAAAAGGCAGGTTTGTCCGCTCCTTACCAGTTGCTACGCGATGCAGCGAAAGTCAGGTCTGGTGTCGTTTCAGGGTTCTGTAGACGGTCGGCCGGGAGACAGAAAACACCTCGGCCAAATCGCTGATTGAATAGTTGCCAGTGCTGTGCATCCGGCAGAGTTCTTTCTGCTGTTTCTCAGATAGTTTTGGTTGCTTGCCTCGCAGTTTACCTTTGGCCCGGGCGATCGCCATTCCTTCACGGGTCCGCATGCGGATAAGATCTGCCTCAAACTCGGCAAAAGTTGCGAGGATGTTGAAGAACATTTTACCCATTGGATCATTCGGATCGTAGACAGATGCTCCCAAAGCCAGCTTGACGCCTTTGGCTTCGAGCTGGTCGGCAATGGCGCGGGCATCCGGCACCGAACGGGCTAATCGGTCCAGTTTAGGCACGATAAAGGTGTCCCCCTCTCGAACAGCGGCCAAAGCCTGATCGAGGCCGGGGCGGGTGCGGTTGGTGCCAGTCAGGCCGTGGTCGGTGTAGATGCGCGCTGGGGTCACACCAAGGTTCTCCAGTGCCTGCTTTTGCGCAGTGAGGTCCTGTTCATCAGTGGAACAGCGGGCATATCCGATGAGCGTGGTGTTCATGGAGGCATGTGTACGAATAAGGTCCCTTCATTGCAAATTCAATCGTACCATCTATACGAAACAAATTTTATCCCAGAAACACTGGGGATGCGCGTCGGTTCGTAGCTGACCGTTCATCGATCCCCTTACGGACGGATCAGGATGACCGAAGCGGGTCCCGGCGAGTAAATTTAAGAAGGGAACACATGGCCCATAGAATTGTTTTGACCAAGCGTCAGTCGGCAGCGCTTTTTGACCTGCCTACCGACGAGTCCTCGTTGATCCAGCACTACACGCTGGCGGATGATGACATAGATTACATCAAGACGCGTCGGCGGCCTGAGAACATGATTGGCTTTGCCCTTCAGCTCTGTGCCCTTCGATATCCAGGTCGCTTATTGAAATCGGGTGAGGTCATCCCGGAAGCTGTGTCCCATTACATTGCGGCCCAACTCGGCCTGAAATCGGAAGATCTTCTGACCTAGGCTTAACGGGGTTTTCTGCACTGAGCCGGAATCGACCCCACTTCGAGAAATCGGACAGATTGAACGGACATTGTTCATAATCGAGTGGGCCCTCGATATCGACATGCAGCGCCGAGCAAGTGTCGGATTAAACAAGGGAGAAGCACATCATGCATTGAAGAATGCATTACGGATCGGGCGGCAGGGTGAGATCCGCGACCGTACGACTGAAAGCCAGCACTTCCGACTGGCTGGGCTAAACCTACTCACAGCCATCATCATATTCTGGAACACAGACCAATTGGGAAAAGCTGTTATTGAACGTGAGAAAGCGGGGTTGGAAACTCCAGATTATCTCCTCCGCCACATCTCACCACTCGGGTGGGAGCATATTCTGCTCATAGGACAATACATCTGGCGAAAAATGGCCGCCGAAATCCCTTAGGGTGTCATTTCTCACTCAGCGACACTCGACCCCAGTGTGCCAATGAAGGTCGTTACCGCTATTCAATAGACTGGTCCGACGCCGTGACGGTTAAAACTGTAATCTGGGAGTACCTCGCTACAGAGACACGCTGGAACAGATAAGCACAGCCAGAGAACCATCATCGTTTCTACTTCTCACCGGTGCTTAGGGATTGTTCCGTCAGGGCGACATGTTTTCTGCAAATCATGATCGTCCTCGTTGTTGAACCTAGCCTGGACTGATTTGACTCGGTGAACGGTCGCTGCACACATTTCCCCCTTGGCAATCGCCAAGGCTTCATTCGCTCCTCGGATAAGGCTTTGACCAATTGTTTCCATGTCGAAATCCTATTTTTTTCTATTGGCGATCAAGGTGCTCTTCTAAGAGGAGTTATCATAATACACGCGTGACTTTGCTGAGGGAAGGATAGCTAGCGCCGAATTGGGCCGCAGACCTCAAATATCGGAGGTCCATTTCGGCGCTAACTTGTCAACGCCTGAGGCGATCCGCCCTTTCTTTCATCCTCAGCAGCTTAGCACCTGTTCCTGTGCTTTGCAGATCCGATGTACGAGGCGTCGCTTCGCTGGTCGGCGAATTCCCCCGCTCCATATTTCGGTGGATAACTTCTGATTTTGGCCGATTGCCGCTTTGTGGCAGCCGCGTCATACTTCGTCCCATGCCACCGGAAAAGGATCCAGCGATACCGGCGTTAATATCACCCGAAAGAGTTCGAACAATACTCGGAATAAACCAGATCAACGCCAGAGATAGCGAAATCAGCGCAAGAAAGGGAATGGCTGCACCGATGTTGGTTGTATTGCCAGCCCCACCCAACGCGCTCTGCATCACGCGCATAAGGCCGAATATCACTGAAAAAACACCGGCTATCACAACGGGATAGAACGACCAACTGACAAGCGCCGCCAACCAGCGCTGGAAGTAGTCGTGAGTAATTCTGAACAGTGACATCATTATCATCGCAGGGGCGATGCCGATCAACAACGTCACCACCATTTTGGCCAGAACCAGCACGAGCGCCGCCGCACCGCCAAGAACTGAAAGCAAAACGGTAAGAACAACACTCAAAACTGCTCCAGTCATCCAATTTAGGTTCGACCCGATTTCATTGGCATAGTCGGCAAGATCATCAATCATTTGATCGAAACGGTCGGCGAAATACCCAGCACCTGAGCCACTATCGCCGGTTATCGAGCCAATGAGCATGCCAGCGACGTTATCGAGCCCATCAAAGATTTGGCCACTGACATAGTTGAAATTCACCCAATTGAAGGCGAAAGCGTTGATCAACGCTATTTTGAACAGAAGTGGATAGACCTCGCTGGCGACCATCGGCTTGATCTGCAAGGCTATATTGATGAACAACATAATCATGGCGAATGTGGCGGCGATAACGATTGCCGTTCCGAGACCGCCTGCCACAGCTGCAAACTGAGAGGCAGCTACTGTTTCGAGGCCTTGGTCGGCTGCATCCACAATGAAACTGACAATCCCCATCACTCAATCTCCCTGCAAAGATTTTGCACAGCATCGCGAAGACTCGAGATTACCGGAAAATAGTCGGTATCCACCCATTCGTCATAAGTACTTGATTCCCCCGCAGCGAACCCCAGAGATTGAAAATCATTCTCGATGACAGACCAATCCGGTCGCAAGGTTGCGCAATCGCAGCTCTGCTCTTTCAACGACGCGCCATAGCGATGAATATCATAGAGCTTGTCTGCGGCAATCGAACGCCAAGCATCTCGGAATGTGATAAACGTCAGATGTTCCGGGCGCTGCAAAATCTGACAACCGAAGCGATCAACCTCAAGATACTCCTGATTGACCAGGAGCTGCGGGGAGTCGGCGGTTGCAGTCGATGCCGCACCAACAAGCCCACTCAGAAAAATTTTCAAAATCATATAGTTACTCCTGTGTTGAATATTAACCTGGCAATCTAGGTTCTGCAGTGTTGCCTGTTGCCTGTTGCCTGTTGCCTGTTGCCTGTTGCCTGTTGCCTGTTGCCTGTTGCCTGTTGCCTGTTGAAGGTGCCGTGTTCTTTGTTCCCTGCAACGTGTTGCTTGTTCCCTGTTCCTTGCAGATCAGTGGCGAAGTCCATGAATGTCCTCGCCATTTTGGTAGCTCAACGTGTCGTGAGTTGTTTCTGGGCCCTCTGTACGTGCTCCATGCTGTCTCTCAGTTTCGGCGACGTCTGCTCCATGCCTGAGGCTCCCTGCATCCAACCGTTTAAGGCTTCGACCAATGAGATCTGTGATCTGAGCAACGCGATCACGGAGTTGCGCAAACAATCCACTTCCTCTCCGAGGTCCTTCCCTGAGGTGACCAATTCCCTCGCTGATGCCTCGGAGGCTTCCGTCAACCGCTCGACGTAGCTCAGCAATTCGCGTTCTAGCGGTGTCAGACCATCCATTGCTCAGTCCTTGCTGATCTTCAGACAATTCACTGTTTGACCAGCGAGCGTACATCTGGTCAGCACTGCATTGTCGTTTGAGGGGATCAAATAGATCGCCTCTGGTCGTTCGATTTTCCTGACACCCACCGACCCCATCGATGGCGTCAACCAGGTCAACACCGACCACGTGGCCGTCGACGAGCTGATCATCAGGCAACAGGCCACCAACACCGGCCAGATCATCGCCCTCGCTTCCGAGTGGGCTTTGTTCGCGCTCTGCCTCAGCAGGTGTTTCCTCACCCGCAGAAGATACCCTTCCGTATCGGTCTTGATTATAGCCAGCGCGCTTTCGGCAGTGGTTTTCAAATCGCTCCTGAAGCTCTTCAATTGAGAATCTATCAAGGTGGCGTTCTCTGTTCTGATCCGCTCCATATCCTCGTTCAGTTTCTCGCTCAGGCGTTGTTTCGGCATGCCAGTTTTCATGAAAAATCTCTCCTTTCAGCCGAAACCGCTCTTCGGTATCGGGGTCTTTGACGGTCAAGTGGTTTTTCCCCGCACGGGGCACCTCGAATCCCGCATCTTTCAGAACGGCAATCATCTCAGCTCGATCCTCGACCAGGCCCATAGAAATCTGGTCATTGATCCAGGCATGAAGCTCATCGCGTCCGGCAGCGCGGTCTGGGGCCTCCGACACCGACTTGACCTCAGCTGCCCGCGCGGCATCCATGGGATCGGCCCAATCGTGGGTCTTATTCATCAGGTCGCGTAGACTGTCGAAGGCGCGCTCATAGCCGGGCGGTGCGATGTTGAGACTACGCCCGCTGTGCAGTTCCATACGCGGCGTACAGAAATGCAGCTCAACACGATCTTCATGGGTGTGTCGCACCCAAAGGCAGGCATAATGATCGACATCAAGGCTGGCGAAAGCGATCTCCTCGAAACGATCGATCACCTCCTGTTGCTGTGCTTCGGTCGGAGCGTCTTCGCAAGCGAAGCTTACAACGCCGGCTCGGTAGGTCCATTTGTGCGGGCAGGCATCGATTAGGTCGATCATGCCCTGGGGATCGCCGCGCACGATTTCCGGCACGGGCTCGCGGGTTACGGACATGGACCGCCCCGATGCATCGCGGATCAGGTCGCGGTTGTCGTCATAGGCAAGCACCGTGCGGGCGGTCAGATACTGGACAGGGCCCGCGCCGCTGCCTTTGCCATTGGGGAAAAATTTGATCAGCATCAGGACGGTCTCCTGTGCTGAGCGATAATTTCCGCCAGCCGGCGCTCTATGCCTACCAGCGCCGCCGCCACACGCAAGGCATCGACCTCTATGGCTGAGCCAGCGCGGGTGGCCGTGTTGAGCCAACGCGAAATCTGGTTGAGGTTCCCGCCATAGCGGGACACAGCCAGAATAAGGGCGGGATCGACACGGGGCGCAGGTTTGCGCCGCTTCGGAGCCACACCGGTGGCGAGCTGCCGAAGCATAGCGGACATCGACAGCCCGCGATCCGCAGCAGCCTGCCGGATAAGCGCCTTTTCCTCGGAGGAGCAATAAAAGAACACAGCTTCTTGTTTCTCTGAGGAGACCGCGCCCCGCGAGGTCTGGTTGGGGTTCGAAGGGGAGGCTTGCCGCCCCTCGCAAGGTCCCGGTTCGCAGGTCGCAGACCTAGAACTGGGTCGCCTTGCTGTTTGCTCAGACGGCTTGACGGATGAGGTCACGACGCCACCTCCGCACCCTGAAGCTCTGGCCCGGAAACCAACCCGCGCGACAGCAACTCTCCAGCCTGGGTGCGCGTGATGTGCTTGCACATCCAATGGCGGTCCTTGACCCAACCAGCGAGTTGCCGAAAGTGCTTTTCCTCGCGCTTCGCTACCTCGGCCTGCGCGCCGCGCATTTCTTCGACATGCCGCCGCCAGCGGCTTTCGCGGAACCAGTTATCCGAGAAACAGACCTTCGAGCGGGTGTATCCTTTGGTCTCGGTGGCATAGTCCTTGACTGCGCTGGCAACCTCGTCTGCTGTCGCGCCCTCCTCAATGGCACGTTCGAAATGCTGGTGGCAGGTGGCCTTATCCCGCCGCCGATCCGCCGGGTAGGCATTCCAAGCATTCTCGAAGCCCTGATCCACCACCTCACGCGCGTCGGCGCGCGTAGGTGGTTTCTGGATGGTTTTAGGATGGTTTGGGGTCCGCTCTGGACCCGGTACCCCGTCCGCACCGGGCCCCGTTCTGGGGCCATGCTGAACCCGGTCCGCTGTGGACCCCGTTGAAAATTCCGGCTCGTCGTCCGGTACGGATATCGCTTCCAGACTGTTCACGACACGCAGAACAATCCGATAGATCACCGTATAGCCGTTCTTGCAGGGACGCCGCCCGGTCTCAACCAGAACGCCCTCACGTAAGAATTCGGTGATTGTTCGTTTGACTGTCGACTCGCCCAGCTCAGTGTGGCGCTGGACAGTGCCCTTCGAACACCAGATCCCCGATCCATCGTCGCTCGATTTATCGGCCAGGAACATAATGATCTGCTTGCGCACGGGACTGCCGAATTTCCTCTCCGCGCAGAGGTTTGCGACCTTCCAACTCATACCATCACCACCGGAAGACTTGAGATGAAAGGGCATTTGAAGTAGGTTAGTTGGACAAAGATTTTGATATGGCTGTTGAGGTGGGTGGCCGCCCTCTCAGCAGCTTTTCTTTGTCTGATAAACGGCAGATTTTGGTTTACACTTGCCCGGTAAGCCCTTGATATCTGACCGTGAACAAATCGGAGCCGTTTACAGAAAACTTCAATAAATTCAGAGCATTCAACCGGATTGCAAATCCGTGTACACCGGTTCGATTCCGGTACTCGCCTCCATTGATTTGTTTTGCCCTCAAATCCTCACGAATTTCAATTTTCTTCATATTTTGCAGGGTTTTATGATTTTGCTCGCACGAACATTTGTGCGAAGGCGATCAGGGTTGAACAGTTGAGAAATCTCGGTTCGAAACACGGCTAGCACTACTTTGAACGAGCGGTTTCCGCTGATGTCGACATCATTTGGATAGCAGGAATGGCGACAAGCCCTCGGCACAGGCGGCAGAATTTGATCCTGGAATTTCAAAAGAGAGCCGAAGGCTTTTGAACTCCGCCCACCTCTTAGCGCACATGTTGCGCTCACGGCAACGGACTTCAAAGCACAGTTTCACTGAACAGCCGGCGCGGGGCACACTGGGGGGCAACCCGAAGGCAGGGGCGGTAATACACCGCCCTGTGGTTTCGGGAATCCTATCGGGACGGATCAGAAGACGGCCTCGGATCCGTTCATCGACTGATCGACACCTTTGACGATTTCGTCTGCAGCCCCCAGGATATTGCTAAGATGTGCGTCCACTTCCGAATGGAAGGTGTCCAGGCTGGTCAGGATCTCCCCCAGCCCCCCGACTGTGTCCGTCAGCCGGGCCATTTCGACCCGGCAGGCGATCCGGATGTTCGAGAGGGTTAGGATCAACTGGCGCAGAAACTCGGTGTTGGTTTTGATTGCAAGCGCCGCCTCGACACTTTGCATCACCGCAGAAACCGACTGGGCCTTGTAATCGTTGAGCAGGCCGTGAAGGAATCCAGTGTCTTGTTCCTTTGAAACACCTTCGACCTGACGGGCCTGATCTTCGAACTGGGCGTTCATGTCTTCCATCAGCTGCGCGGCGCAAAGCAGAAAATAGGAATTCTGGTCACGCGACACACCCCAGATGCCCTCATAGGTCTCGGCAACCCGAACCGTCTCAAGGTGGGCTTCAATCCCGCGCATCTTCAGACTGTAGTTGCGGGCAATTTCGCGCAGAACCGACTGCCCCGCCTGCTGCTTGTTGGCGACGATCTCCATGTTTGTGATCAACAGCACGGCCTGATCAAATTTGCGCGCCAGCATTGCCAATTCGCGCTGGAACACCTCGGTGTTGCTGGTGATCACATCCACGCATGCCACAACGGAATCCTTGGGGCGGTCCAACACCTCGCGCCGAGCCTCAAACTCTGTGTAAAAGGCATGTGCCTGGAACATGGCATAGGACGGAAAGCCAAGGCCTTGCAGCTTCTCCAACAGGCGGTGTGCGCTGTCTTCGGGACTTAGGTTCAGATCCGCCTCGTCCTGCAGTGCGGCATCATAGAGCTGCTGCACCTGCGCGAAAAGATCACTGGAGGGTTTCATCCGCACGGAGAGGAAGCCACCTGTGATTGGCGATGCCACCGCATAGACCCAGTAGTACTTGCCGCTTTTGGTTCTGTTTTTCACATAGGCGCCAACCGGGACACCCGACTTCAACCCGTTCCACAACAGCCAGAAGACGGCTTTGGGAACGTCGGAATGGCGCACCAGCTTGTGCGGCGCACCCAGCAATTCGCCGGGGTTAAAACCGGCAATTCGTTCAAATGTATCGTTGTACGATTGGATGACGCCGCGTTCATCAGTGCGAGAGAAGAAAAGC
>Ga0189286_100158_pt1 | contig 35907 bp, 35 predicted proteins | sample UW69minimetaG_FD_130330 | JGI IMG/M metagenome (GOLD analysis project Ga0189286, IMG submission 130330) | Marine microbial communities from the Costa Rica Dome - UW69 mini metaG | ecosystem: Environmental > Aquatic > Marine > Oceanic > Photic zone | place: Costa Rica: the Eastern Pacific...
CGAGTCGGTCTGGCTGAGCGTGGTCATGTGATGTCTCCTGACACTCAAGTCTTAAGGGGTTTGCGAGCCTTTCAGGCCAATCTCAAAGCTGTCGATGTAGGCGTTCGGTTCCCTCGGAGTGAACGCCACGCCGTCGATCAGCTCGCCCTGGTGCGGGCGCGCAAAGTTTTCTGCATCCAGGTCCGGGAAATCCTCCGCCTTGAGCGTGCCGTCCTCGATCAGGGTTCGGGCTGCTTCCTTGTAGATATCCGCGCGATAGACCTTGGCTGCGGTTTCCATATACCAGTCGTCGGATTTCGGCTCGGGAATCTGGCCCCAGCGACGCATCTGGCTCAGGTACCAGATGGCATCGGAGGGATACGGGTAGGTGGCGTAGTAGCGAAAGAACACGTTGAAGTCCGGTACCTTTCGTACGTCGCCTTTCTCGTACTCGAAGGTGCCGGTCATGGAGTTGGCGATCACTTCCTCGTCTGCGCCCACGTAGCTTGAGCGTGACAGAATTTTGACCGCCTCTTCACGATTGGCATTGTCGTTCTCGTCCAGCCAGTGGGCGGCACGGATCAGCGCACGAAGCAGCCGGAGATGGGTGTTGGGATACTGTTCTGCCCAGGCTTCGGTCACACCAAACACTTTTTCGGGGTTGTTGGGCCAGATTTCGTAGTCGGTGATGACCGGCACGCCGATGCCTTTGAACACCGCTTGCTGGTTCCAGGGCTCACCCACGCAATAGCCCTGAATGGTGCCGGCTTCCATGGTGGCGGGCATCTGGGGCGGCGGGGTGACTGACAGGTGAACGTCGGCGTCGATGTTGCCGCTGGTGTCACCACGCTGGGGCGCATAAAAGCCCGGGTTCAGGCCGCCTGCAGCGAGCCAGTAACGAAGTTCGTAGTTGTGGGTGGACACGGGAAAAACCATGCCCATGCGAAAACGCTCGCCCTTGTCACGGTACTGTTCGATGACCGGTTTCAGGGCAGCGGCATTGATGGGATGAGCGGGGTTGCCGTCGCTGCCATCGTCGATGTGTGGGCGCATTTGCTCCCAGACGTCGTTGGATACGGTGATACCGTTACCGTTCAGGTCCATGCTGAAGGCAGTGATGATGTCCGCCTGGGTGCCGTAGCCGATAGTGGCCCCCAGTGGCTGGCCCGCCAGCATGTGGGCGCCATCCAGGGTGCCGGTCACGACGCCGTCCAGCAGGACTTTCCAGTTGGCCTGGGCTTCCAGTTCCACAAACAGGCCCTCATCCAGGAAAAAACCCTGTTCCCAGGCAATGGCCAATGGCGCCATATCGGTCAGTTTGATGAAGCCGAGTTTCAGGTCTGGCTTTTCGGCCGGGCCGATGTCGGCGTGTGCAGAGCATGCCGCCGTCAAGATCAAGAATGTCGCTGCCAGTGTTCTCAGATGCATGGTGCTCTCCCGGAGTATTATTCAGACAAAAAAAAGCCTGCTCCCCGTTTCCGGGGCGCAGGCCTCAATGCCTGATGTTCTGTCAGTTTTCGTCACTGCCGTTTACCCGCGCAGTGAATGCAAGATCGTCTATGTTGACTAAGCAGTCTGCGTGCCATCTTTGTAATTTGTTGATAGATATAAAAATATCTGGGTTTTTGTAAAGAAGGGCGTTATTGAGGGCGGGTTTTCGTGGCTGTTTTAGTGCGTGACGCTTCTTTATTGGGCGTGGCCATGGGGTTGTCGGCCAGCCAGTCGTGGAGGTGCTCTCCCAACAGGCGGTCGCTGGCAACATCCACGGGGCCGTAGCGCCCCGACAGGGTAAAGGGGAGTTGGTGCCGGCCCTCGGTTTTACTGTCGATAACCGGTGCGTCAATGCCCATGGAGGCGGCAGCGTCCCGGAACAGGTCGGGCCTTATCACCCGGCGCACCATGGTGTCGTCCACCGGGCCGAGTTGCCCGCGGAGGGTCAGGCGAGTCGCGAGCCAATGGGCCTGTGACAGCCAGGGGAAATTGGCGGAGTGGCGAAAAAAGTGTTGGTGCAATCGCGGATGGAACAGACTGTACGGGTGGTTGTCCAGCACGTTGATCTGTTCACCCAGGTACTCGGGCCTGGCCAGGATGTCCCGCAGCAGGCCGTGGTTGTGAGGGTTATCCAGCCACTGACAGGCCGCAAGCAGTGCCCGCAACAGGTGCCGGTGCATCACGTCGTGCTGCTCAGTCCAGTCGGCTCGCATACCCAGAACTTTTTCCGGGGCGTTCTGCCAGATCTGGTGGCCGGAATGGAGAATATGCCCCAGCTCCTCGTACTCCAGCAAGCTGTTCCAGGGCTCACCGACGCAGCAGCCTTCGATGGAGTTTGATCGAAACGCGTCCACCATCTGTATCGGGGATACCGGGATGATCTGCACGTGCTGTTCCGAGTCTGGCCCGGCAGAGGCCAGCCAGTCCCGGAGCTGGAGATCATGGCTGGACCAGGGCGCCACGGAGGCCAATCGTATTGGCTCGCCCCTGCCCTTGGCCACGCGTATCAGCGCGCGCGCGGTGGCAATGGGATTCTTCAGATCCGTGTCTGAACGGACCAGTTCGTGATGCAGCCGAGCGCTGAGGGTAATCCCGTTGCCGTTGCGGCTCAGCACCATGCCGACCACAACGGGCACTTTGGGACGGTCGCTCGCCAGGGACATACTCAGAGGCATTGGCGCCAGCATGTGGCCACCGTCCAGCAGGCCAAAGCTGACCTTGTCGCGCAAAGAAGCCCAGGAGCCTTCACGCACCAGTTCTACGTCCAGCCCTTCGGCATCAAACAGCCCCAGCTCTCGCGCAACTATCAGTGGCGCGCTATCCAGCAGCGGCACAAAGCCGAGACGGACATTGAATCCGGGATGTTTGTGAAGCGGGGTTGGGCGAACCATGTGGGCTCCCTAACAGCGTTGATCAGGATGCTTTCCGGATGGAGCCCACTGAGCTCTGGCTACGTCTTTCCAACAGGGTAACGACACGCCCCGCCATAACCGCCAGGCGTTCACTGTGCTCCATGGCGGAGCTGCGCAGCATGCGATAGGCGGTTTCCTCGTCGCAGTTCTCATGCCGCATGATCAGACCCTTGGCTTTCTCAATAACCTTACGGTCTTCCAGTGCCGAACGGGTTTCTTCCAGCTCTGCTCTCAATGCCTGAAAGGATTCGAACTGCGCCACGGCTGAGTCGATGATCGAGCGAACCCGTTCCGGCTGTATGCCGTCGACAACATAGGCACTCACGCCAGCCTTGACCGCTGCATGAATGGTGGCGCGGTCACCGGGCTGGTCGGCGAAGAATACAATGGGCCTGGGCGCGTGAGTGTTGAGGGTGCTCATGTTTTCCAGGGTGTCCCGGTCTGGCGAGTCCATATCGATAATCACCATGTCGGGCTGGTCGCGGGCAACCGCTGCGGTCAAACCAGTGGCATCCGGGCGCTGGCGAATGACTTCATGGCCCTCGTATCGTAGCGCCTGGCAGACCTGACTTGCCCGTTCGGGGTCCTTGTCAATCAGAAGGATGCGAAGGGGTTGTGGCGAATTCATGATGATTTCCTCGATGTACAGGCATCAGATGCCTCTCTTAACTCTGTCAGCAATACTGTTCAACCAGAGTTACAGCAATAATTCTGCCAGAGTCACGGGAAGTGCCTCGCGAACAGTGAATCAGCCGTTTCTCAGGCTAGTAGGCGGGTGTTTTCATTCGTCAAGCGTGCGCTCTGATTGGGCACTTTTGGGCTTTTTGCACTGTTATGACTCCTGACGAGGAGGTGTGAGCGGCCCAAGGATTCGCTGAAACACCTGTTGGGCGGTGTTCGCGGGGAGTGGCCCTGTATTTGCACAGGCTATGGGAAACATTTGTAGCGATAGCTGACACGCCAACCATAAACAGCCAGGCCCGGGGCTACTTGATCCCGGTACTGAACGCTGGCAACGAAGCCCGCATGCCCGGTTCCCGTCTACTCAGGGGGCTCCGGACATTGCGGGTTTTTTGTGCGTGTAACACTCAGGAGACATCGTGGACGTACTCAACACTACTGGCCCGGACCCGGTTCATACCACCTGCCCCTATTGCGGGGTGGGCTGTGGCGTGATGGCCTATTCCGACAGCGGCACACCAGTGGCGGGGGACAAGAACCATCCTGCGAACGAGGGGCGCCTGTGTGTCAAAGGTGCCAGCCTTCACGAAACCACCGGTCAGGAAGACGGACGGTTACTGTTCCCGATTGTCAGGGGGCGCCGCAGCGAATGGGAGCAGGCGCTGGACGAGGTGGCTCATGCGATACAGGACAGCGTCAAGACTCACGGGCCGCAGTCGGTGGCCTTCTACCTGTCCGGCCAGTTGCTGACCGAGGATTACTACGTCGCCAACAAATTGGCCAAAGGCTTCATTCGCACCCCTCATGTGGATACCAACTCCCGGCTGTGCATGTCGTCGGCCGTGGCGGCGCACAAACGGGCCTTCGGGGCCGATGTGGTGCCAGGCTGCTATGAAGACCTGGAACTGGCGGACTTGCTGGTGCTGGCTGGCAGCAACGCCGCGTGGGCGCATCCAGTGCTTTACCAGCGTATGAAGGCCAGTGCGCGGGATGGGCGTCGAGTGGTTGTTATTGATCCACGTCGCACCGCCACCAGTGAACTGGCGGACCTTCACCTGGCGTTGCGCCCAGGTACGGATACGGTGTTGTTCAACGGTTTGCTGAGTTGGCTCGCCGATCACGGTGGCCTGGACCAGGCCTATATTGAGGCGCATTGCCAGGATTTCGATAACGCATTGGCAAGTGCACAAGCGGCTGCCCCAAGCGTCGAGTCGGTGGCAGAGCAGTGTGATCTTGCGCCGGAGGATGTCGAAACCTTCTATACCTGGTTTGCTCAGACGCCGCGAACGGTCACCGGTTTTTCCCAGGGGATAAACCAGTCGATTGCCGGCACCGATAAGGGCAATGCCATTATCAACAGCCATCTGGCGACGGGCCGGGTTGGCAAGCCTGGTGCGGGACCCTTCTCCCTGACCGGCCAGCCCAATGCCATGGGTGGACGGGAAGTAGGCGGGCTTGCAAATACCCTGGCGGCTCACATGATTACGACAGCCCGGGTGCCCGATCACGCGTGGCGGATTTCTGGGGCACCGGTGCGGTGGCCGATGGCCCGGGCCTGAAGGCGGTGGATATGTTTGAGGCCGTTCACCGTGGCGATATCCGGGTGATCTGGATCATGGGGACCAACCCGGCGGTCAGCCTGCCGGATTCGGCTCGGGTCCGGGAAGCCCTGGCACGTTGTCCCACTGTGATTGTTTCAGACTGTGTTGCTCACACCGACACCACAGACCTCGCTGACATTCTTCTCCCTGCCGCTGGCTGGGGTGAGAAGGACGGCACCGTCACCAATTCGGAACGGCGAATTTCCCGGCAGCGCCGCTTCCTGCCCCTCCCGGCTGAGGTAAAGCCGGATTGGTGGATCATGAGTGCCGTGGCCAAAAAACTGGGGTTCGGCGAAGCATTTGGCTATAAGCGGCCCGCGGATATCTTTCGTGAACACGCGGCCCTGTCCGCTCACGAGAACAATGGCGAGCGCCTGTTTAACCTTGCCGGGCTGGCCAACCTTTCGGATGCCGGCTATGAGGCGCTGACCCCTGTGCAATGGCCGGTTCTGAAGGGCGCTGGAGCGGAAACTGAAGGCTCGACGAGACTGTTTTCTGATGGCCGTTTTGTCACTGACAATCAGCGCGCCCGATTTGTCGCCATCGAAACTCGATTGGCCGCCCAACAAACCAGCGACGACTACCCTTTGGTGGTCAATACCGGCCGTATACGGGACCAGTGGCACACCATGACCCGAACCGCCAACACCCCAAGGCTACTGACCCACCGCTCGGAGCCCTATGTGGACATGCATCCCGACGACATGGTCACGCACCAGCTTATGGAGGGGCATTTGGCCCGGTTGAGACGTGGTGACGGCTGTTACGTGGGGCGAGTCTGCAAGAGCCTCGAACAACGCCGTGGCGAGGTGTTTATACCCATCCACTGGAACCGGCAGTTTGCGTCCAGTGGGGTTGCCACGCTGCTTACCGAATCAGTGACAGACCCAGTCTCGGGTCAGCCGGAGGCCAAACACGGGCGAGCCGACATAACGCCGTTTCGCGCCCGCTGGCATGCACGATTGCTGGTCAGGCGCAATCGGCCCCGGCGCTGGCAGGCCGACTACTGGTGCCAGGTGCCGCTGCATTACAGCGACAGTTGGTGGCTGGCCGGGCGACAGCCGATCGACTGGTCGGCGTCGATGACTGAGTGGCTGGGCGGAAAAGCGCATCTGGTCATGGCGGACGCCTCCCAGGGCAGGTTCCGTGCGGCCCGGCTGGTCAACGGGCAACTGGAATCGGTGTTGATGGTCGACAGCGACCCTGCGTTGATACCGGACGCCAGTTGGCTGGATGGCTGTTTTGCCGAAGCAGAACTCTGCGACGCCAGTCGCCGGGCGCTGTTGGCTGCACGGGATGTAGATGTGGAAGATCCGGGCGCAATGATCTGCAGTTGCTTTCAGGTAGGGGAAAACCAGATCGCTGGTGCCATCGCCAACGGGGCGAAGTCGGTAGAAGCCCTGGGTAATAACCTGAAATGCGGCACAAATTGCGGCTCCTGTATTCCGGAGCTGCGCGATCTGCTTGCGGCATCAGTCCGCGAGAGCGCGTAGCAGAACCAGGGGGACCCGGTATCGCAAGCCGCGGCAGCGCCCGGTGCCCTCCACGGTGCAGGTTTTCCGGTTTACCCGGATGATCCTGCCTTCGAGCTCTCGTTTGCCGGCACCAAATGCCACGGTATCCCCCACTGCCCAGTTGGCTATGAGTTGGAGAGTGTCCGGCGCCGGAATAGGTTCGTCAGGGACGGTGAGCCCCGCGTCTTCGGCCCGTGTGGCGAGATGATGCCTGGCAGCGTCGGCGCCACCGCTGGTGTGAAGTTCGTCCAGTATCCGGTAGAAATGCTGATTGTGAACGGAGCCGCGATAGCGCTTGCCCGACACATGTTGAAGCAGGTGCGCAAATTCGTGGCAACACGTGTGCGCCAGCAGGTTCAATGTGGTGACGGTCCCCCCGAAATACTCTCTCTGGCGGATCTCCCGTCCGGAAAGCCAGCCGCTAACTGCATCGGGCTGGTGCTTGTCCATGATCATGCGCTTGCCGTAGGTAATCTGGTGCTGTTTCAGGCGCGGATCAAAACGATGGTAGGTGGCCTGTCCGGAGCCGACACGGCAAAGCAGGGTTGTGGCGGGTAGTTGATCGCGAACCCATTGTCGGGCGGGTGACCAGAGAACCTCTTCGGTCACGGCGCACATCAGGTTGCCAAGTTGAACGGCGCTATTTACTGGAATGGTCATTCTGGGCGAGCCTGGGTGTGGGTCTTCTGCCGCGGATCGATCTGGACACGCCAAGGGTACCTTTCGATTTGCCAGTTTGCTATGGCCTTGTAGCGCATTGTTGTTTAGAGCCTCCTCCACATTTTGTATAGTGCTTGCCTCCGGAGCGAACGCCCAGCCATGCAGAGTGATGAATCAGATAACGCCGACGAAGCCGCCGCTTGAACACTAAACGGTAATCAGACAAACTGTCACCAGATATCAATTAGTGGTGACAGTTTGTCTGATTCCGGCTCCGCCCGATCCTCCTGGGCACAACTGCAAACCCTGTTCCGCCAGCACGGCGGCCAGCTTCGCCTGAGTGAGGCCCTGGCTCGGGGCTTTAGTCGGTACCAGTTCTATCAGCTCAGGGACGAGGGGCTGATTGAGCCCGTCAGTCGTGGGCTTTATCGGCTGGCGGATCTGCCATCCATTGAAAACCCGGATCTGATGGCCGCCGCTACCCGTTTCCCCAATGCCGTGCTTTGCCTGATTTCCGCGCTGGACTGGCACGGAATCACCACCCAGATTCCCCATCAGGTGCATCTGGCGGTGGAGCGGAATGCCCGTTTGCCCGTACTCGATTATCCGCCGGTGGCCGGGTACCGCTTCTCCGGACGGGCCTTCACTGCAGGCATTGAACAGGTGTATGTGGATGGCATCATCCTGAACGTCTACAGTCCGGAGAAAACCCTGGCGGACTGTTTCAAGTTCCGGAACCGCATCGGCATGGATGTGGTGCTGGAGGCGCTGGAGCTTTATCGTACCCGTAAAACCTTCCTTCCAGGCAAACTTATGGAATACGCCAGAATCTGTCGTGTTGCCAAGGTGATGTCACCCTATGTGGAAGCAAAGCTGTGAATGGAATCAACAAAGTGAAAGGAGATCACGATGGTTAAAAACACCGCCGCATCTGTTCGACAGAATCTGCTGAATAAATCCCGGGAAGAAAAACGCCCCTTCCAGGAGCTGTTGCAGTATTACGCCATGGAGCGGTTTCTGTATCGGCTCAGCCAATCGCCCTGTAGTGACTGTTTTACCCTCAAGGGAGCATTAATGCTCTGGGCGATGCAGGGGCCGAACAGCCGACCGACACGGGATATTGATATGTTGGGCCAGACCAGCAATGAACCGGAGTCGATTCTGGCCCAGGTGCGAGACATCATAGCGGCTGAGGTGACGGATGATGGCTTGCGTTTTGACGCGGATAGCCTGAAGGCTGAGGCTATCACTGAGGATGCGGACTACCAGGGATTGCGGGTGACATTTACCGGCATTCTCGACAAGGCAAAGATTCAGATGCAACTGGACATCGGCTTTGGTGATCCCATATTTCCGTTTCCATCCTGGCTGGAGCTCCCGGCCTTACTGGATTTTCCGGCTGCACGGATCAAGTGCTACACGCCGGAGTCGTCCATTGCTGAGAAATTTCAGGCGATGGTGAACCTTGGTGAGCTGAACAGCCGGATGAAGGACTTCTATGATATCTGGTTGCTCTCGCGCCAGCACGAATTCCGGTTGGAAAACCTCAAGGGTGCGGTTGAGGGCACCTTTCGGAAGCGTGGGACGGATATCCCTGAAGCAAGTCCCTTTCCTGCCGCTTTTGTAGACAGCAAGCAGCCTCAGTGGCAGGCTTTCCGTAAACGCCTTGGCCAAGACCATGTGCCAGAGGTGTTCTCGGAGGTTGTAAAGGCGGTGATTGAATTTCTCGGCCCTGTAATGGCAGGCACGCTCGCTAAGACACCGGAGGAAATCTGGCACCCACCCGGTCCATGGAGTCGGCAGGCCAATGGCTAGTTTTATTTCGGAAGACAACATTGAGTAAGCACTGCTGCAGCGCCTCCAGCACATTCACGGTTTCAACGTGCTGGATTGCTATACACGTCGTGGCTACTTGGGTAAAGGCATGGTGGTCACCCTGGATAAGTTCACCGCCGTGCGTATGTACGACAAGGTATAGCATCATTGGAAAGCTGAGCAGAGGCGCCTGCTGACACTAACCAGGGAGTCGGGCAACGAGGTGGAGAAGGCCCGCTTCAAGAACATCGGTATTTTCAATAAGGTGGCGGGTACGTTGCTAATTTGAGTATTCGTTTGCCCACCGCAGTGGGCTTTACGAATCTGTATGTGTTTCATATGCCGGACGAAACTGTGCGACTAATTTCGTCAAACTCACCCTCGGGGAAACTGATAATGAGGATGGTGTCTGGGCTATCATCATTCATTAGGTAGCCTGTCAGGTATTCACGAACCTTTGCCGAGAACCCTGTAAATCCCGAGGAGACGTTCAGTGCTTGGGTTTTTACAGTCTCAGATTCTGAAGCGGATCTCAGGGTTTTCAGAATATCGGGCGATGAGGCCACGTCGGCTGGTATTGGTTCGACCCGTAGGTATCCGATGGCTTTTCCATCACGAAACAGTGTTACGTCGTTTTTGTCGATACGAACGGCATCGAACAACTCCGACTGAATAGATACCGCATAATCCCTACTGGGTGAAAACAATATTGGCTGTGCTGATGTGCAACCGGTGAGGATAATTGTCAGAACGATGGGGGCGATGAGTTTCATTGTGCTTTCAAGCCCGTGATTGTCGTGGACAGTCTTCCAGGATATTCACCTAACAGTAATTGATGACAAAACTTGATCAAAAACATCATCTTTTACACTGATCGTGATCCAGAACTCGCTGTCGCCAACTACTGCAATAAATGCTGTGGTAAAACCTCGAAAAGACGAGGCGAAACCATAGGCGCCTTCGGGCAACGTTAACTCTCGTGGCGCGCCGGGACCTTTTTGCGCCTCCACAAATCCTTGTTTTACCTCATTGATGGCCGTTTCGGACTGCGGATTGGTCTTAACGGTCGTTATGGAGCCAATCAGGTCAGCCCCCTTCCAGAGTAAAATCTCAGACGGTTGAAGCTCTACAGTATTAAATTGGTCACTACTGATCCCAAAGCTTGTACTTGAGGTGGCTCGAAACTCGACAGTTTGGTTATTAAGCGAGGCGCAGCCAGAGATGAAGCCGGTCATCAAACAGATCAGCATGACAAATGTCTTCATTGCAGGCCTTCCTTTTCAATTAAGCGAGTCAAAGATTACAGGTTTCAATTGAGCAGCACGGAATCGTTTACACATTAAATTAACTCTTACATTACCCGCCAGAAAAGGTTCTCCAGATTTGCGAATGACCCGCATGACCCATTTTCTGAGTTTATTCGCTGGCATTACTAGGTCCTGTGGGTTGGGAACTGCATCGATCCAAGTGCTGCAATCTGCCGTTTCTGAAAGCAGCTGTACGATCAGAATGATCGTATCATCAGTGATAGCAGAGCTTGTAAATTTTCGGGCATTGCTTCGTCCATAAAAGGAACCGATGATCGCTTGAATAATGTCCACGTCGCTCTGAGTGAGAGAGTTGCTCATTTTCTTCGTCCTTGAAGGAGCAAAGCGCCGCTCATGACTGCTTATGCTGTCTGAAGCGACGCTTTGCTGAAAAGCTCAGTAAATTACCTTAGCCTTCGATCGGCGAACGCCAGTCGTCCGCACCGGAAGTACCGGCAACAGCGTGTTCCCAGGTCACTTTGCGGTAGGACAGAGACGCGGTTACCAACTGGGTGAAGTCAGCGCTGGCGGCGTCCTGGCAGTGCGGCATGTTGCAGTTGATGTCGATGATGGTGGCATCTTCCAGGATGGTGGAGAAGAAGTGTTCCTGCTTGCCTTCAACAGAGGTGCGGTACCACTTCAGCTCAACCTTCGGCAGCATTTCGCCAGACGCCAGGGCGTTGTACATAAGCGGGGTTGCTTTGTTCAGCGCAGAGGTGAACTTGAACGGCTTGTGAACGCGCTGACCGGAGGGCTGACCGGACTGCGGATCCGTAGGAACGGTCACAACGTGGCTGAATTCCTGAACCAGCACTTCGTCTTCGTGACCTTCAACGTAGATGTTGCCTACGGAGTCGGAGGTGAATGCGCCGGCGGTAATGTTGCCCTGAGTCTGGCCTTCGATGCTGATATAACAAGGAGTTGGCATAGTCTGCTCCATGACATGTGAATGAGTAAGTGTCCTCGGGATCTCCCTGGACACTTAACACATAACAAAGGCCGTGCCAGAAACATAAATGTCTTTAATAACAGTAAGTAACGGTTTCTAGGTTGATGGTCTGAGGCTGGGTAGGCAATCGGTTGCTGGCTTTGGGGCGAGATCTTGCTGGGCGGGCAAAAAATTGCTCAGCGTAGTCTGAAGCGCACGGGCAGGGCATAGGTGAAGGTCTGCCCTTTCATGGAGTCGGGGACTTCCGGCAGTGGTTCGGCCTCCTTGAGCATGTCCAACGCAGCATCATCGAGTAAGGCGTGGCTTGAGGAGGCGCGCAAAGAGTGGTGCACCAGGGTGCCATCCCGGCTGAACTCGAAGACCACAACCGGTGCGCCTTCCTGGCCAAGACGACGGGCACGGCGAGGGTATTCGTAGTAGCGCCCCAGATGCCGGCTCAGTTCCGTGAGATAGCGGTCGACATCGGAGGACTCTCCGGCAGTGAGTTCAACCTGCCGGTTGAGGCTTTCTTCTTCAGCGGTGTTTTCGGACACCTCCTCCGTACGCGTGTCGCTTTCGGGCGCATCGACCTGTGGCTCCGGTTCAGTCACTTCGGGTTGCGGCGTCGGTTCAGGTTCCGGTTGTGGTTCGGGCTCAGGCTCCGGCACAATTTCTGGCTCTGGCTCTGGCTCTGGCTCTGGCTCTGGCTCTGGCTCTGGCTCTGGCTCTGGCTCTGGCTCTGGCTCTGGCTCTGGTTTCGGAGTGGGTTCGGGGGGCGTTTCCTGTTCAACAGGCGGATGGGGTTCTGGCGTTTCGGGCTCGGAGTTGCCGGCCAGGGAAATCCTGATCGACGGGGTAGAATTTACGGCGGCATCTCCGAGCGGTTTCAGTTCGGGGATTCGCTCGGGCGTGGCGACTACCACCACAATTGCAGTGATAACAACGGAAACGAGCAGAAAAAGACAACGGACGGTTTTGCTGGCACCCATCAACTGGCGGGCTCCGTCAGCAGGATGACTTCCTGGTAGCCGCTCTCCTCCAGCACGCGAAGCAGCGATTCCAGATCGGACATGGCAATCTCGCGTTCAGCGGCAATTTTCAACGGGGATTCTTCATCCGGTGCTGGCAATGCTTTGGGCAGGCCATCCGCCGTTACGGTGCGTCCGTCGACTTGCCACTCGCCTTTTGCAGTGACGGTCAGATCGGCATAGGGTTGTTCATTACTGGCTTGTTGCCCGGTGCCCGGTAGCTCCGGCAACGGGGTGTCTGACAATTGGCCTGCCACGATAAAGAACATCAGTAGCAGGAACACCAGATTGATGAGTGGCAGGAGAGCGTCCTCGAGACGCTCCATCAAGGACTTTCCCGAGGTGACGGGCGGTGGTACCAGATCCGTCATGGCTGCTCCGCAGCGCCAGGTGTGCGCTTCCAGTGGGTGGTAACACCACTGTCAGTGAGTTGGCTGTAGGCCTGGGTAAAGTGGGTCAGTTGGGTGGCAGACTCTGTGGCGAGGTTGATTTCGCTGACGCCGCCGGCCCGGAGTTGCTTGACCAGCCCATCCACCGCATAGGTTTCTCCCTGCCAGCGAGCTTGGCCGTCACGTTGAATGACCACTTCGGGGATTGGCTCTCCGGTTACTGAACTGGTGTCGCCGGTGCTGTTGCTAAGCTCCATGAAACTGACCGGCAGCAAACGGCTGGTGAGCATGAAGAACACCAGCAGAATGAAGACCACGTCAATCAGTGGGGTGATGCGGATCGGGATCGGGCGTGCCGGGCGTGGTTCAACCAGTTGCATTGGCCAGGCGACCCTGATGCTCTTCCCCGGAATACTCCACTGCGCGCCCAGTCCTGGTGGCAGCCGGTGCCGTCTCGTCCTGGGTTTCCTTTTGCGGTTCGCTTTCTGTGGCGACGGGGACCGAAAGGATGGTAACCAGTGCGCTATTAATGGTTTTCTGGATACGCCGCAGGCGGAATTCAATCCAGGCGGCCAGCGCGGCAAACGGAATGGCGATAACCAGGCCGGCCGCGGTTGTGGTGAGTGCTTCGTAGATGCCGCCGCTCAGCTGGGAGGCATTGGCGCGCCCTTCGGTGGCAGCCATAGCCCCAAACGCCTCCATCATGCCCAGAACGGTGCCTAACAGACCCAACAGCGGTGCCAGCGCGGCAATCACTTCGATGATCTTAAGCGGCGCCTCGAACGGTTCGAGGGCCTCATGGGCGTCCCTGGCGACGGACTCCCGAATCTGCTGGGGATCGGTGCCGGCATTGCGGGCGTTCATAGTGTTGACGATCAGGTGGTACAGCGGATTCAGTTGGGCGTATCGGCCAGCGGATCGTTGAAGGTGCTCCGCCACTTTGCCGTCAGGCTTTTGTTGCCATTCTGTAATGGCTTTTTTAAGTTTGGAGGTGAACCTCGGCGCAAAAAAAGTGCCGAATAACATGAGGTAAAGGAAGGTGACGACACCTGCCAGGGCAATGGCCAGCAACACAATCATGACGGGGCCGCCCATTTCCAGCAGCTGACTGACCGGGCCGGCGCTGATTCCGGTGGCGTCGGCGAGCAGGGACTCGGACATTGGGGAAACCTCAGTTAAGAAATAGGTCTAAATAATAACGATTATCATTGAAATTGCAAGTTATGTAACCTGTTCAGAGCCGAGTCTCTGTTAGACTTACCAATATTAAATCCTCCAGTAATCGACACCTTATCCAGTGAAAAACAGATATTTATCACGAAGGGGCATCAGCCCGGACCTATCCTGTGTTCGTGAAGCCGGAGTCACGCCGCTGTGATGATAAGACGCTGGCTCGCAAGCCTGGTCAACCGTGCGGTTGCCTTTGTCATCCTGGCCATCGTGCTGGCGGCTCTGGCAGTGGCTGTGGTCAGTTCTCTGGTGGGACGCTCGGAGCTGGCGGGGCAGACGAGGGAACAGGTAGAAACCATCGCAGAACTGGTTGCCAGCGATCTTGATGCACGCCTGGCCCAGCGCCGGGATACCCTGACTCATGTCGCGGAAGGGTTGACCATGGAGGAGGTGGTGCTGCGCTCCCGCTCCCGCCTTCTCATCCGTCGCGAGATTGCGCTGCAACATATGTTCGATGGGATCTACGTGTTCGATGCCGGTGGCAAGGTCATTGCCGAGTATCCGCAAAGCTTCCGGCAGACGGGGCTGGATATCAGCGGCCGTGAGTATTTCCGGCAGACCTCAAGCCAGCTCACCTCCATAATCAGTGACCCTTATGTGTCGAACTATCGCGAGCGGCCCGCCGTTATGATGACGGCGCCGATTTTCGATCACCGTCAACGGTTTATTGGCGTGCTGGGAGGAGCGGTTTTTCTCGACGGCGACAACTTCATGGAAGACACCAGCGGTGTGCGTATCGGCAAAACCGGTTATGTCAGCATTGCCACACGTTCGGGTGTAACCCTGGGCCACGGCCGTACCGGTGAAACCATGGTGCCGCTCAGGCTTGAAAACGAGGCCTACAAGAAGGCCATGGCGGGTTTCGAAGGCACTGTGCAGACGCTTGACCAGGAAGGCACCGAAACCATCACTTCGGTGCGGCAAATGTCACAGGTGCCCTGGTTTGTGGCCGCGGTGTGGCCGGTGAAAGAGGCCTATGCGCCGCTCAGCCGGTTGACGGACAGTTTTGCACAGACTCTGCTGATCGTGATTCTGATCGTGACGCCCTTGGCGCTGGTGGTGTTTCGTCGGTTGATGGCGCCCATGCGAAATCTGGGGGTCCAGATCAGTGAGCGCCATCTGGGGATACGGACCGAGCCGGTGGACGTTCTGGGAGGCACGGAAATTCGACAGGTTGCGGAAACCTTCAACACCGTGATGGAAGAGCGTGACGAAGTGCTGTCCTCCCTGGCCGAGCGTGAGGCCTTTTTCCGCTCGCTCACCCAGAGTGCGCCGATCGGCATTATCCAGACTGATGTTCTGGGGAGGATTGAGTTTGTGAACCCGGCGTTTGAGCGGATCATCGGGGTCAGCTCCAATGACCTCCAGCACACCCCCCTGATCGAAGGTGTTTATGAAGAAGACCGGGCTGGCACGGTTGAAGCGTGGCGGGAGGCGCTGCGTAGCAAGATGGTGTTTCGGGGTCGTTTTCGCCTGAAAAGTCGCAAGGGTATTGATCTGGTATGGGCGGATGTCATGACGTCGGTGATTGAGACGGAAGAGCGTTCCCTGGGTACCATCACTGTGGTCAGGGACATCACCCATGAACTGGAGATCGAGGCGGAGCTGGCCGAGGAACAGAAACGCGCAGACAGCATTCTGGGCGTACTGCAGGAAGGCGTACTGATGGTGGATGCCGATGGCATTATCCGATACTCCAACGAAGCCGCCTATGGGTTCCTGGGATTGGCCGACAGTGGTGAGCAGCGGAACTTTTTCACACTGGTATCGATTGAAGACGAGAATCGTCGCTGGGAAGCGGACGATTTCCTGCGCAGTGCTGATGTCGATAGCCTGTATGCCACCCTGCGAAACAGGACAGGCCAACTCTTCGATATAGACCTGGCAATGCTTCATCTTCGCCGGAAAAGTCATAATCACCGTATGGTGTTCGTGATCCGGGATGACAGCGCCCGCCGTCGCGAAGAAGAGCGGCTGTCCTGGGAAGCGACCCACGACAGCCTGACAGGCTTGCTCAATCGCCGGGCGTTCAATTCGTCCCTGGTCAAATGTCTGATGGATACCAACAAGAAAACGGCGGCCAGCGTTTTGATGCTGATCGACCTGGATTACTTCAAGCCCGTCAATGACGAAGGCGGGCACTTGCTGGGAGATGATCTGCTGGGGCGACTATCGGACCTGCTCACGCAGTCCGTTCGCCAGTCGGATACGGTGGCACGCCTCGGTGGCGATGAATTCGGCATCATCCTGCCCGCCTGTGGTCAGCAGCGCGCGGTCGAACTTGCCGAGAAAATCCGTGCCGGTATTGAAGCCCTGCGCATAGAACAGGATGGCAGGACGTTTGGTGTGACTGCCAGCATCGGCCTGACCGAGATCTGTGACGCGGATTTGGGCCCCCGGGAAGTCGTTGCACGTGCCGACGAAGGTACATACGCCGCCAAGGCCCGGGGGCGTAACTGTGTGGTTACGATGTCCCTGCCGCTACGGCAGGAGCCGGATTGATCACCACCATCCCGCTGAGCCGCCTGCCTGCCACAGCAGACGCAGTGCGAGCAGGCTCAAAAGAACGTTGAACACGCGGCTGAAATACCGGTTGCTCAAGGATTTGAGCACGTGAAGCCCCAGCCAGGTGCCGGCAAAACCAAAGCCGATCATGGCCAGTATGAACATCAGCCAATCGCGGAAAACGAAACCGGCGAGGCCAAAAACCAACGCCTTGGGTGCGTGCTGGAGCGTCATCGCCATGGCGAATGTCGCGACGGTGGTGAAACGCTCGGTGTGCATCTGCTTGATAAAGGATGCCACCAGGGGACCGGTTGCGCCCACAAACAGGGAAATGAAACTGGTCAACGCAGAGGCAAGAAAAACCCCGACACTGCCGAAGGCACTTCGTGGCAGGGCCGGGCCCCAGCATAGGTAAAGCACGAAAACGCCAATGGTCAGTTGCCACAGATAGGGCGGCAGGTCGATCAGCAACCAGGCGCCAAGTCCTGCTCCGACCAGTACCCCCGGTGCGAAGGCAGCAATGGCTTTCCAGTCGGTATGCCGCCAGGTCAGTGTGGCCCGCCCGGCATTGGAACCCAATTGGATCATACCGTGAACCGGTATGATCGCCGCCGGTGGTATCCAGAACGCCATCAGTACCAGCAGCAGAACACCGCCCCCGGCGCCAAGGCTGGCGGTAATCATCGAGGTAATGACAGAACTCAGCAGCAGGAAAACGGCCGTTGCGGTGTTCAGGCCTTCCGGGATGAGCGTCAGTTCCAAGGCGGGCTCCAGGTTTATGGACAGAAGCGGGTATCAGCGAGGCGTTCGGTTTTGCACAGCGCCTCGGTGGCGAGTTGAACATCCGCCACATAATACAGCGAAGCGAGCCCGAAGCGATCCCTTCCCAAATTGTGGAATACCATGCCGAAAGCGATGTCTCCCGCGCTGAATCGCTCATGCTCCTGAGCAAAGTAAGCCGCTGGCTTCGACAGCGTTTCATCCTCTAGCAGGGACTGAACACGGCTGGCACCGCCGTGGTAGGCCTGAACCAGAAGCAGCGTAAAAAGCTGACCCCGCTTATCGTCGGGGAGGTGACCAAAGCGCGCCTCGAAGGGCGGCCTGAGGTTGCGAGCATTCTGATCCATCAGTTTGAGCGCGCAGTCAATCTGTGCCAACCGGTGCCAGTGATTGGCGGGTTTGATTCGACAGTCGTTAAGCGCAGAGGGTGAGAGTTGAAGTATGCCTTTGGCGTTGGCGGCGGAGTGCGCCCGTTGCTGGCCGCTGCTTTCAATCAATACCTGGCCGCCGAGATATTTTGGCAGGGTCGCTGGCAGGTTGAGCCGCTGCTGCTCTTCGCGCAGACCATAAACATACATCAGTGCCTCGTGGAGGGGCCGTGGCGTTTCCTGAGAGGCGAATGACAGATCGTCCCAGGCACCCCATATCAGTTCCGACGGCAGGGTGCCAAGGTAGCGTGCCACGGCTTCCTCCAGATTGACGTGCGGCTGTCGACAGGACAGCGCGAAGGGATACCCGGTCTTGTCAGGCCCCCCCCGGGGTCCAGTCGTCAGCGCGCCCAGAGGCTGCCAGAGAGGCTCTGGTATCATTCAGACGAACCTGGGTGGCCTCGCGGTCCGAACCATCGTCGATGTAGCCAAGGAATTGGCCACGCATATCGAACAGAATATGCCGATCGGGGTCACTGCAGTAACCGGACTCCTTCAATACCCAGCGGCGAATGGTTGTGATGTTCTGGTAAACCCCCTGGCTTGACCAGTAGGGTGAGCTGCGAACAACGCTGGTCCAGTTCTCGGCAGGTTCCGGGGGCTTTTTACTCGCTTGCGAAGTGGACGCGATAATAGATGTGACTATTATAACGACAGCAAGTAGGTAAGACTTAAAGCTCATGTTCATAAACACCGGTTTCCCCAATCTCCCGAAAACAGAATAACAAACGGAATCGATCATGAAGCAATCCGAATACCTCCGGTACGACGCGGTAGCGCTTGCCGACCTGATTCGCCGCGGAGAAGTCGCGGCCAGTGAAATCTGTGAGGCGGCCATCAAACGTGCGGCCACGGTGAACGGTAAGCTCAACGCCATCTGCCACCCCCAGTTCTCCGACGCACTGAGCCAGACGTCTACACCGGATAGTACCTTCTCGGGCGTTCCCATGCTGCTTAAAGATCTGGCCCAGGAACAGCAGGGCCAGCCCTGTACCTACGGCAGCCGGGGATTGAAGAAAAACATCGCGTCCCGGGATTCGGAGTTTGTGCGCCGCGCACGGGCTGCGGGCCTGATATTCCTGGGCCGCACTGCAACGCCGGAGTTCGGGCTGAAGGCGGTCACCGAATCGAAACTCTGGGGTGCCTGCCGTAATCCATGGGATACGGAGCGGACACCGGGTGGTTCCAGTGGTGGCTCCGGTGCTGCGGTGGCGGCGGGTATCGTACCCATGGCGGGCGCCAATGACGGTGGCGGCTCGATTCGTATTCCGGCGGCTTACAACGGGCTGTTCGGGCTGAAACCGTCACGCGGTCGGATCTCCTCCGGCCCCTCGGTGGGTGAGGCATGGACGGGCGCCTCGACCGATCACGTGGTCACCCGCACGGTTCGGGACAGCGCCACCATGCTGGACGTACTGGCTGGCCCTGCGGTGGGAGATCCCTTTGCCATCGCACCACCGGCCGCACCCTATGCCGAGCTGATACAGCGGGCGCCACGCCCTCTCAAGATTGGTGTTTTTACTTCGTCGCCCTACGACACCGACGTGGCAAAGGAGTGTGTGGATGCGGTTGAGGAGACCGCACGCACTCTGGAAAATCTCGGCCACCGGGTGGAGTATGCGCGCCCGGAATTCGACGGAATGGCCCTCGCCCGCTGTTATCTGGGGCTGTATTTCGGGGAAGTGTCCACCCTGATGGACCGCGCGAAAGCCGAGTTTGGTGCCCGCGATGACGACTTCGAGCTGGATACCCGTCTGATCGGAATGTTGGGGCGGACCATGCCATTACCGGACTACGTGCGCCGTCGCCAGCAGTGGAACGATTTTGCTCGCGCCCTGGGGGCCTTCTTTGAAGGTTACGACATGTACCTGTGTCCGACAGCTGGCCAGTTACCGGCGAAGATAGGCGAGTTGGATACCCCATCCCATCTGCAGGTGGCTGCCCGGCTGATGTTGCTGCTGAAAGCCGGAAAGTTGGTACACCGCAGCGGGCAAGTGGACCAGATGGCCATGGAAAGCCTCGCCCGCACGCCCTTTACCCAACTTGCAAACCTTACCGGTACCCCTGCGATGTCTGTCCCGCTCGCCTGGACAGCAGCCGGATTGCCGGTGGGGGTGCAGTTTGGCGCTCCGCACGGAGACGAAGGCACGCTACTTCAGCTGGCGGCACAACTGGAAGAGGCCAACCCCTGGTTTGGACGCTACGAACTGCTGGAAGCAATGATCTGACGCCACGCACTGAAACAATAAATAACGCATTGTGATCCAGGATCAACGTATCCACGTTTATCTTTATGGCAGGAACAGGCTATGCTGTGAGTCAGGAGGAGCCCATTCTTCCTGAACGACCCTGATGGCATCGAGGAGGCGAGCGTATTATGAACCAACCGATGGCAATCGACGAACTGGTGTCTGTAGCACAGGCCGAGGCCATGGGGGAGCTTGATGCCCCGATGATGGCGATCGTACTGTCCAGCGAACAAAGCTACGACTTGCCCATTAACTCTCTTGAAACCGATGCCGACAAGGCCCGCTGGGGACTGATCCTACGCGCGGCCCGAGAGCATGTGGAAGCCGATGCGGTTGCCGTGCTGTACCCGGCGTGGACCACCATCCGCAGTAAGAAACCGGCGAAAGCCGAAGCAGGGTCAGAGGACACCCAGTCAGTGGCAGATAGCGACGAAGAGCAGCCTGCGCGCGGTGAGGATCCGGCAGAGCCCATCGACACACTGTTTGTGCAGTTGCACACCCGCGACCGCATCTACTGGCGTGGCTTTGAGCAGATCCGTGATCCCAAACACCAGCGCATTATCGGCTTCCGACGGATCAAGGCCCTGTCCACGGAATACGGTCGTGACGAAGCACCGTCAGTAACCTCCTGGCTGAACACCCTGTTTGAGCCGCTGCCTGATGAAGGCGAGGAAACCGAGGTGGATATGGAACTGGCGGACCTGCTGGATGAACCGGAGGTCAGCGCCGCTCTGTACCCCCGCCAACTCCGCGCCCTGCACTGATTAATCAGCCGTTGGGAGCCCCGGTGTCGAAAGGCACCGGGGCCAGGCTCAGATGGCCATTGCTCTCTCGGCCACCCAGTACAGGCTGATCGCGCCTACTGCAATCAGTGTGAGCGGAACGACCGCCTTGCCGTAAAGGTGTGTTTTACCCCAGAGGTAAAGCAGCGGGAAGGCAATAACCAGCAGACCCAACTGCCCGAGCTCTACGCCAATATTGAAGCCGGCGAGGGCCAGGACGGTCTGGGAAACACCGCTGGTGAGATCCCCCAAAACGCTGGCGAACCCGAATCCGTGTATCAGCCCGAATCCGAAGGCCAGTTTCCAGGTTTTCCTGCCCAGTATCGGCCACATCACGTTCATGGCTGCCACCGCTATGGACAGGGCGATGATGGTCTCCACCCAGGCGATGGGCAAGCGAACAATGCCAAGGGCTGCCAGTGCCAGGGTGACGGAATGGGCCGCCGTGAATGCGGTCACGATCCCCGTCAGTTCCCATAGCCGCTGCTTTAGCCCGACGGGTGTACTGCCATCGTTTTTTCTCAGTGTGGCTGGCAACATCAGCACTAACAGAAACAGTATGTGGTCAAGGCCGATGAGCAGATGGATGATCCCTTCGTACAGGAAGGTTCCGAACAGCTGCAGGCTTCCCGGTGCGTCTCCGGCGGAGAGCGCCAGTTGGCGGCTGTCAGGGCCTACTACCCCGAGTGTGCTGGCCCCGTCGCTTTCCAGGCTGATCAGGCCGCGATGCAACGGGTCCTGTGAGAACAAAAGGTTGTATGTCAGGGTGTCAGGCGTGGCGCCATCGGGACAGCTAATGGTGTAGAGACCGGCGGCATAGAGGCCATCGCTATGGCTGGAAAGGCCCCATTGCTGGCCGGTCAGGCGGCAATCAACCTGGGCGCTGGACAAGGTTACGCCCTGCTCCACCCATCGGGTAATTCGGTCCCGGCCAGCACGCAGCTCTGCACCACTGAGTTGGCGATCCCCGTTCCGGTCCAGCGGCAAGGCTACCGCCACGTCCCGGAGTGCCACATCGATCCGTATCTCGGCCCGGTCCTGGTTCAGGTAGATAAAGCTGTCGCTGGCCTTGTGGGCCCATGCCGTTCCGGAGATCAGGGCCAGCAGGACCATTGATACCACAAGGCTACCCCATTGTTTCATATCCCTCATGATCCAGCCTCCGGGTAGCGGGCATCGGTTTGCCCCTGTTCTTTCAGCCAGGATCTCACCTTCCGGGCTGGCTCGTTGTTACCCGCCGCATCGGCGGCACGCAGCAGCAGCCGGGTATCGAGGGGCTCGCGTTGGCTGCGCCAGTTGTCCGCCGCAAAGGTCAATGCGGTCTCGGCGTCGCCCTCCACATCAAGCTGGAAGCGCGCCATGTCCCGCTGGTGCAACAGGTTTCCGCGCCAACGCGCCTCTGCGAAGCGTTCCCTGAGGCTTTCCGCCAACGTCTCGGCATTCGGGTGCTCTGATTCAGCCATGGCAATAGCCCGAATGACGGCCAGCGAATCCACCTGTTCATAGTTGTCGGTTAGGGCCAGTACCTTGTCATTCTGGTTGCGGCCCAGATACCAGTCTGCCAGTTGGGTGCGGGTATACAGGTCGTCAGGCGCGATGTTAAGCACCGTTTGCCAGTGATCCGCCGCGGCGGGGCTGCCCATCTGAGCGGCGATATCCCCCAGAGTTCCTTCCGCCCAAAGTCGGCTAGTGACATCGGTACTGGTTGTGTCTGTCTGGCGCTTGAGCGTCTGATAGGCTGCTTGGGGGCTGCCCGTGCGGGCATCAACCTGAGCCTTGCAGCTGTCAGCAATCAATCCGGGGTAGGATTGTTGCAACTGTCCGCAATGCTTTCGTGCGTCTTCGTAATTGCCCTGAACGATTTCCAGGTTGGCCAGGAGCAGGCGAGCCTGGTTTTTCTGGAGTATGGCCCTGGATTGGGCAATGACGGTTTCCAGGTCTTTCCTGGCGCTGTCAAAACGGTGGAGGCTCTGGTCCAGCGTTGCCCTGAGGGTAAGCAGTTGGTCTGTCATTTCTCCGGGCCATCGCTGCAACATCCCGTCGGCATAGCCCAGGAAACGGGGATCTCCGGTGCTTCTGGCACGGGAGATCTGATTTTGTACGGTGTCTGCCAGTTGCTCTGGCGAATCCGGTAATTCGGAAGCGGTCAGTGCCGGCTCTGGCAGTTCAACAAGAATGTCGGTGTCGGCAAAATCTGTCTCAATCGGCCCCGGTGAAGCGGTTGCGAGGTTTGAAAAACCGGCCATCAACCACAGCCCGACACAAAAAGCCCCGCCCCGAAGGGCAGGGAATGTGCTCGCCGGCTTCAGGCGTACTGAAGGCCGGCAAGGGGTCCTATTGGATGAACAGATCGTCGAACGCCTGTTCATTATTCTGGTCATTGAAGTTGAACTCCTTGTCGTTGATCTGAACAGCTGCACGAGTATTGTTCGTGTTGCCGATCTGTGTCTTCACGAACGCCGTGAAATCAACCGCAGGGTCCGGTCTTGGTTCCCCGCTGCCACCAGAGCCGCCGAAACAGCCCCCCAGCATTGCGACCACAACAGCCAGAGATGAGATTTTCAGAAGCGCGTTCATCGTGATCTCCTGTTAGCTGTTGGGTGAACCGGCGATCGGTGTGGCCAAGTACGGGAAGACTTCCTGGAGTTCGGCCGGGTCAAGCTGCACGCCATCGGTGTATCCAAGGTCACCGTCTGGAGCGTCAGCTGGATCCGCCAGAACGCCCATGGCAACACGCAACGCGATATCCACCGTGTCGTCCACCGGGCGGCGACCGTTCGGGAAGCCGGCACTATCGGCACCGAGCACCCCGAGATCGTTCTGACTGGCTGGTGCCGTGGCCGCGACAGCCGGGTTCAGACGCAACATCTCTGAGGCAGTTACACCCTGGGGCTGGTTCAGGTCCGGCACGCCGGTCAGGAACGCGGTAACCAGGTCGTTGCGTGGGAAGTTATTGGGCGCTGTTACGCCAAACAGGGCTTCCAGCAGTTCTGGCAGTGTGGGATGCGTGACATAGGTGGCGAACTGGCCATCGTTCATTGGCTCACTGGCGTTGAACTGGTCTTTATCCTTCAGGCCAATAACAACCTCGTTGACCAGCGGCATGCCCAGGCGGGATACCTGAGTCAGGGCTCCTCCTTCTACCGTCGCCCCCTTGCCGTTTGAGGTTGGCGCCGGGTTGATGACCCGTGCCTGGCGCACGCTAGCTGTGGTCCAGCCGCCGATGACCGGGTCGCCAGAGGCCGTGGCCGCTGTTCCTGTCAGGCAATCGGTCGGCACCTCCATGGCAAACGAGGTCACGTTCTTGTCTGCCAGGTCATTGGTTTCGGCGTTACGCGGGCCGAGCGGGTTAGTGTTAACCAGGTCGAAGATCTCACCAAGGTTAACCGCGAAGGCTTCCTTACGCTGACCCACAAACACCTTACCGTTGGTGCTACAGCCGGGAATGGCCATCTCAAAGATATGCTGGTTGGCGTAAGCTTCGTAGCCGCCGGGGAAAGACTTGCTGCCGATGTTGTCCAGCGGCTTGTCAAAGGTGGCGGTGCCATCTGTAACGTTGGTCGCGGTTTCGACAGTACCGGTACGACGGTCGCCCCGAATCACCGAGACGGTGTATTCCTGGCTGAACTGTACATTGGCTTCGTTGCTGGCATCACCAACATTCTTGAGCGGAACGGAAACCATTTTCTTGTCGCCGTCCGGTCCCACTGGCAGTTGGATGTCGTTCAGGTTATCCGAGAACTCAAAGCGGAACGTGAGGTTTTCCTGTGCGTTGCCGCTGTTGTCGATGTGGATTTCATAAACCGCGTCTTCATCCAGATCGAAGTAATTGGGACCTCCATACGCATCCTGCAGCGGCAGGTAATTCGCGATCAAGGTGACGAAATCCGCACGCCCCGTCTCGTAACTGCGGAACATGTAGAAGTCGGTACCGTCTACTTTGGGTACTTCGGTAATAAAGGGCGCTTCGCGGTGGCTTGAGGCGTTTGCTGCGCCGGCGCTGATACAGAGTCCGGCAACCGCAATGGCGAGGCCGGAGCGTTTTAGTAATGTATTCATTCCGTTTTCCTCTTCTATTGTTGGTGTTGCAAGGGAGGGTACGGAGCGATAACAGAAAAGGATGCAGTTCTCACAAAAAGAATTTGAAAGCGTCCTCTCCGGAAACGGGCTGACATATTATGAGTATGAGTGCACCACGTTCAGCCAAAACGTGCGAGCCGAGTGTCAGTTGGCGTATCGGCCCTGGTTTTCAAAGCGTTACTCTTCAAGTCGAGCCGGAACGACTATGCTCCATAGTGACTGTTTGATTTCAGGACCAACAACATGCTCCATCGCACCCAATGGGTAGCCGACGCCATTGCCCGCATTGATGCGGATTTCAATCGTTCTGCAGACACTCATCTGATCAAATTGGACCTGCCGGGCCTTCAGAACGTCGATATTTATCTCAAGGATGAGTCGACCCACCCTACCGGCAGTCTGAAACATCGGCTGGCACGTTCACTGTTCCTGTTCGGGCTCTGCAATGGCTGGATTACGCCAGGCACCCCGATCATCGAGGCTTCGAGTGGATCGACAGCGGTCTCCGAGGCCTATTTTGCCAGACTCCTCGGGCTGCGGTTTATCGCGGTCATGCCCCGAACGACGTCGGCACAGAAAATTGCCAAAATCGAGTTCTATGGGGGCGAGTGTCACCTGGTGGAAAACGGCAGTGAGATCTACGCGGAATCTCAGCGCCTGGCCCGTGAGCTTGGTGGTCACTACATGGACCAGTTCACCTACGCTGAAAGGGCAACAGACTGGCGGGGTAACAACAACATTGCCGAGAGCATTTTCGAGCAGTTACGACGGGAACCGCACCCCATACCGCGCTGGATTGTTGTCAGCGCGGGCACCGGTGGCACGTCGTCAACCATCGGGCGCTACATCCGCTACGGTGGCCATCTCGCCCAGGGCTGTGAGCTGTGTGTGGCGGATCCGGAAAACTCGGTTTTCTATGACGCCTTCGCCAGTGGGCGGTCTGATATTGTCGGGCAGTGCGGTTCGCGCATTGAGGGTATTGGCCGCCCCAGGGTTGAGCCCTCTTTCAGCCCGACAGTGATTGAGCGTATGGTTCGCGTACCTGATGCTGCGAGTTTTGCCGCGCTCCGATATCTGGAACGTCATCTTGGCCGGCGCTGTGGCGGCTCGACAGGTACCAACCTGATTGCCACACTGAGCCTTGCCAGCGAGATGCAAAGCGCCGGAGAGGGTGGTTCGGTTGTCACGCTTCTGTGCGACGGTGGCGACCGATACACCGATACCTATTTCAATCCCACGTGGCTTGCCAGCCAGGGCCTGGAGTTAACCAAGTGGGAAACAGCGCTGGACGACTTTGACCAAAGCGGTGTGTTTGAGCCCGATCTGATGACCTGCATGCATCCTGGTGGGCATTCGGAACGTAAGGTCGACTAATACCTGTAGAACCAGACAAGGGATCGTATCGATGGTAACCAGTAACTCTGAGCAGGATGATCTGATGGGACTGCTGATTGCAGTGTCCCGGGAAGACCGACTGGCCTTTCAGCGGCTGTATGAAAAAATTTCCGGCAGGATGTTCGGGCTTTGCCTGAAACTGGCCAGTCAGCGGGATCTGGCAGAAGAGGCCGTCCAGGATGCCTTTGTGCAGATATGGCACCACGCCGGTGAATATCACAGTGAGCGTGGTGCTCCCCTGAGCTGGATGCTGACGATCGCACGCTATCGCACACTCGATCTAATGAGGAACAGGAAATCGAGGCCGACGTCCGGCGACGCCCATCTTGAGCGAGTTGCCGATGAACGTGACGGCCCGCTGGACGAATCACTTCGGGTAGCGGGTACCGCCGAGCTTCGCGGGTGCCTGGATGAACTCTCGGAGACACAGCGGGATAGTATCCTGTTGTCCTATTACCGGGGGTTTACCCACGATGAACTCTCCGAAGCCTTGAGTTCTCCCATTGGAACCGTAAAAAGCTGGATTCGGCGCGGACTAATGGCTCTGAAGAGGTGTCTGGAACGATGAAAAAGACACCGGAAAGAATAGAAGCATTGGCCGCGGAGTACGTGCTTGGCTCCCTTCATGGGGCGGCCCGCCGGCGTTTCGAGCGCTGGATGATGGAGTCCGTTCGAGTCCGCCAGGAAGTCTGGTTCTGGGAAGAGAAACTGGGGCACCTGGGCGCACGCATTGAAGAAGAACAGCCTCCGGCGTCGGTCTGGGCTGGAATCGAACGTCGGCTTTGGCCTCAGACGGGTAACGCTGTGCCCGCAGAAGCAGCGAACGACGCGTCCGGCCGCTGGTTCTGGCCCGGCTGGAGCATGCTGGCGACGGCTGCAGCGTTGGTGTTGGCCGTTATCCTGGTGCAGCAGCCGGAACCCGAGATGGATGATCGTCTGTCGGGGGCCATCGTACAGGCGGACGTGAGCGACCCCCTGTGGTTGGTCAGTGAGTCATCGCTCGACAGAAAACTGAAACTACGCCCTGTTGCCGCGACGGCGGCTCAGCAGGGCAAGGATTATGAATTGTGGATCGTGCCTGCGGATGGTCAGCCTCTGTCTCTCGGGGTTATTCCGGTAGGCGGAACCTACCAGGTAACCCTGGACGATGAGGCGCGTGCGCTTCTCAGCAATAGCCGAACGCTGGCGATTAGCCTGGAGCCGGTGGGAGGCTCCCCCACCGGCCAGCCGACCGGGCCGATCCTGCATGTTGCGAAACTCTACGAGCTCTGATGGCCCGGAAGAGGGGGCTGGGTCGAAAACAGAGTAATGTATAGCTGGCGGTCTGGGCAAAGTGGCCGCCAGCTTGAATTCTGGCCGCAATAATCAGTTGTCAGTTCCCTCGAACATCCTGATCCTCGCGTTATTGAGATGATTCTTCATCGCTGATTCTGCTTTCTCGGCATCGCCATCGATGATATGTCTTAAAATCGTATTGTGTTCATCCTGAACCAGCGCCATACGATTGCTGTCAGAGGATTTTAGTGACAACGTCCGTGTAATGTTCATCCCTTCTTTAATATTTTCCCGAAGCGATTTCATCACCGTCGAGTAATAGTGGTTGTTGGCGGCCTCAGCAATGGCGAGATGGAATTCAAAATCTTCTTCGCTGGCTATGGCATGAAGCCTGTTTGCTTCATTGATCTTTTCAGCTGCTGCAACGATACGACCCAACTGATCGGCTGTACGTCGCGTAGCGGCAAGACCTGCTGCGCTGCCTTCGAGATTGGTGCGAAATTCAAAGCACCGTTGAATATCTGAAATGCTGGATATTTTTGAGAAGGAAAGAACGGTGTCATCTGGGCGCTTAATGACAAAACTACCCGACCCCCGCCGGGACACAATCAAATTGTCTTCTTTGAGCCGAGTCAGCGCCTCTCTCAACACGGGCCGTGAAACGCTGTATTTTTCGCACAGCTTTGCCTCACTGGGAAGCTTCTCGTTTGCCGGGTATTCGCCATTGATGATGGAAACCAGAATTTTCTGGTAAGCCACCGACGAGAGCGACCGGCTAATATCTTGTTTTTGCATCTGCATAGTTAAAAGACCAGAACAGGGTGATTAGCGCCGAAAAAGACAACTTTTAGCAACTCTGATTGCCATTCGGACCAAGCAGTCCTCGACACAATAACTGGCAGTATTTTTGCGATTTCTGCGCGTGCTATCAACAAAATAGCGTAAAAGGCACCAAACTCTACCACTATGAAGCGTTTTTCAGCAAGCTAAACTCCGAGTGTTGACTTCCTAAGGGCCTTCATACTGATTGCAGCCATACAAATTATTACAAAAATGGAAAAGTTGTAAAAAGTTGTTTGATTTGTAAAATCCCATAACGTACAGTCGAGAGTGTGTTCCATTCGATCAAGGTAAATATGCATGACAACAAGTAATCAATATATGCAGATAAGTCAGCGAGTTATCGATGACCTTCGTCGTGTGTCGACAGCAACGCTGCACACCGCGCTCTTCAAAAGGGGCTTGCGCAACACCTACATCCAAGGTGTCAGCCTGATCAACAAGCAGAAATTAAAGATGGTCGGCCAGGCATTCACCCTGCGCTATATCCCGGCTCGTGAAGACATTGACACCGTTGCGGCGTTCAAAAGCCCTGAGCACCCTCAGCGTCTGGCCGTTGAAACCGTCCCGGAAGGCATGGTGCTGGTTTCAGACTGCCGACAAGACGCAACAGCTGCTTCTGCCGGAAGCATCCTCCTCACTCGTCTGGAAGTTCGCAAGTGCGCAGGTTTTGTTTCCGATGCGGGCATCAGAGATTTCGACGACGCATCTGAAATGAACATGCCGATTTTCTGCGCCAAACCGAGCGCCCCAACCAACCTGACCAAGCACCACGCGGTAGACATACAAGTATCGATCGGTTGTGGCGGTGTGATGGTTAATCCTGGCGATGTGTTAGTCGGCGATGGTGACGGCATCATCGTCATCCCTCTGGAAATTGCACAGGAAATTGCCAAAGAAGCACTGGCGATGGAGGTCTTCGAAGATTATGTGCTGAAAAAAGTTCGGGCGGGAAGCAAGGTCATTGGACTGTACCCTCCCAACGCAGAAACCCTGGAGGAGTACAACAGCCAAAAAGCATAGCGGTCACCAGGCCCGGGAGGTGGAAACAATAATCCACAACGGTATTCACGCCTCGCTCCTAAAAGATTGCTGTAAGAATTAAGTGCCTATAAATAACAATCAGACAAAAGAGATATAGCCATGATTTTACGAAGATTGAAGAACCAGCTGGTTTGCGTTATCGGCGCTTGCCTGCTCGCCTCAACCGTCGCCGCGGCTGATTATCCTTCCCGCGACATTCGTCTTATCGTACCTTGGCCAGCCGGCGGTGGCGCCGATGCCATATCGCGAAAGCTCGCTAACATTGCCGAGCAGCAAATGCCGGTTTCTATTTATGTAGAAAACATCGCTGGTGCCGTGACCGCTTCCGGTTTGATGCAGATGACCCGTGCTCGACCTGACGGTCACACCATTGGTGTTCTGACCTACGACAGCGTGATCACCCTTCCGCGCGGCAAAATGGTTCCAGGCTATTCACTCGACGATATGGCCCCGATCGCTCGAATCACACGCGAAGCTGACGCCGTAGTGGTCTCGAAGAAGTCTGGCTTTACCGATTTCAAGGAACTGATTGAAGCAGCCAAAGCAGAACCCAACAGCGTCCGCGTGGGCGTTGCGCCAAGAGGGTCAGGGCCTTTTCTTGCCGTCCGCCGTCTCGAAAAACAGGCCGGGGTTAAATTCAATGTGATCACCTACCCTGGGTCCTCCAGTGCTGAGGCCGAAGCACTGCTGTCCGGTGAACTGGATGCCGCCATTTCAAGCCTGGGTGACTTTAGTGGCGTCATCGAATCAGGCGATGTGAAAGGGGTGGTAGAGCTTTCATCAGAGCAGAACCCTTCGTTTCCAAGTGTTCCACCCATTAACACCTTAGGCTATGAGTTGGAGACGGGCAGCTTCGTGTTGCTGGCCGCTCCGAAAAATACGCCAGACGCCGTGATCGATAAACTTGAGTCGTCTTTCAAGCATGCCTTTGAGAGCGAAGAGTTTCAGACCTGGGTAGCGGGTGTCGGCGTAACGCCGAGCTGGCTGGGCTCCAATGATGTGCAGGCGTGGATCGATGAGCTGCAATCTGAAACGTTCAAAGTTATGGACGAACTTAATCTGTAACGATGTGGCGCGCATCCCCCTGTAACGCTGATAGGGGGATGCCCAAGGGTGCATGATATGTTTTATATCTATAAAAAAATCATCTTTCAAATTTTTATATTTATCGTTTCAGTTGGCTATCTCGTCACTGCTATTGACCTTGGAAGTCCAACTGTCGACGGCCGTCTTCAACCCTCCTTTTTTCCGCTGATTGTCGGTTCTTTTGCAGTGCTGTTTAGCGGAATATTACTGTTCAAAGAATGGGACCTTGTAAAAAGACGTGTGGCAGATGCGGGTGATGAAAGTAGTCCATTCGCTGCTCCAATAATCATTCTATTGACCTTCATTTACATTCTTGCCTTTTCAGCTATCGGATATTTCATCCCTTCAGTGCTGTTTGTTTTTTCGATGATGTTGATGTTTTCCGAAAAAGAAAAGTTTGTTCAAAAGGCCATCATTTCAATCGTGATCGTCACGCTTGGGTACTTCATATTCGAACTGCTTTTCGGCGTTAGGCTCCCGGCGTTTGGGGGAGGTAACTGATGGAATTTATTACGCTTGTAGCGGGCAGTTTCACAAAGCTGCTTGACCCTCTGGTACTGGCCTACGTTGTCGCAGGTTTTATAATCGGTACCATTTTTTCCGCGATTCCAGGGTTGACTGCAACGCTGGCGTTGGCGCTGTTATTACCTCTGACATACAGCCTGGATGTCACCATCGCATTGATGGCCTGCGCCAGTATTTATATGGCGGGTATGTGTGGCGGAAGCATTACCGCGACCACCATCAATATCCCCGGTGCGCCGTCTTCAATGATGACCGCTCTGGATGGCTACCCTCTGCAAAAGCAGGGCAAAGGCGCGTTGGCACTGGGACACGCAGCCATTGGCTCGATGGCCGGAGGGGCTTTGGGCGCTATGCTGCTGATTGGCCTCGCGCCCGTCATTGCCGAGGCGTCGTTACTGGTGCAGACCACCGGTAAGTTCTCGTTGTTGGCGTTTGCCGTGATTGTCATCGTCATTGCCCAACGCGGCAAGATGATTAAAGCGGCTATGGCTGCGTGCATCGGTTTGATGCTGGCAACGATTGGCCTGGACGCGATGGAGCCGGTTACCCGTTTCACCTTTGGGTTCGGCAACCTCACCGCAGGTATTGATCTGATGCCGGTGATCATTGGCACCTTTGCAGTCAGTGAAATATTGACTCAGGCCGGGGCTGCAAAAGAGTCTCGCCAGACCACCGAAGCGATAAGCAAGATTAAGATCAGGCGTCGCGATTTCATCCCACCCTTAGCGTCCATTCGTAAAATTGGCATTGTCTGTTACGTCAAATCGGCGTTGATCGGCTATTCGGTCGGCACACTGCCTGGTGCCGGCGGATCGATGGGAAGCTTTCTGGCCTACGTTGAAACAGTACGTACTTCCTCAAACCCTGAAAGCTTTGGCAAGGGCAATCCCAAAGGGATTGCAGCATCTGAAAGCGCCAATAACGCCGTTTGTGGTGGCGCCCTGGTACCGATGCTGACGTTCGGCATTCCTGGTGATCCGATTACAGCCATCATGCTCGGGGTGCTCGTCATTAACGGCATTCAGCCGGGCCCTCAGCTGATGGCCGGCCAAGCTGATCTGATAGCGCCAGTGCTCGCCTCACTCCTGTTCAGTGCCGTGATATTGATTCCCTTGACGTTGTTCTTACTGGGCCCTTATTTCATCAAGATTGTCTCGATCCGCAAGGACGTGCTCTATGGCGTTATTGCGCTCCTGGCAGTAGTCGGAAGTTACGTTGCCACATACTCAACCTTCCAGATGATGATGACATTGGTGCTGGGTGTGCTCGCGTACTACATGAGAAAGCACGATTTTCCGGTCATCACGATGCTGCTCGGGTTCATTCTTGGCCCCAACCTGGAGGAGTTTTTGCGCCGCTCACTGGCCCTTTCCAATGGCAACCCGATGACATTCTTTACCAGCCTGGACAGTTTGTTCTTCGTCGTTCTCACGCTCGTGTTTGTTTACTTTCTGGCGATCAAAAAGCCGCTCAGGAAACCAGTTGGTGCTGCTCAGAGCACCTGAAGTAGTCATTAAGCCAGCCTTACCCGGTGACTCCAGTCTGCAGGGTAGGGCTTAGAGTCGATACGTTGGGATTAAATCCTTTTTCTGTTATGTGCAATGTAGGAGCAAGAATATGCAACCTAAAGGTCAGCAACTCATTGGCCAAGAAACCTTTTCCGCAACAGGAGCTCCCATTCAGGCAGTCAATCCTGCCACCGGTGAGCACCTTGAGCCGATCTACGCAGCCGGTGGTTCGGCCGAGGTCGAGCGTGCATGCGAGCTAGCCGAGTCGGCAAGCGTCGAATTCCGAACAACATCGCTACAACAACGCGCGGCCTTTCTGGACGCTATCGCCGACCAGATTGAAGCGATCGGCGACGAACTGATCGAGCGCGGCATGCTTGAGTCCGGCCTTCCGCGTGCACGTTTAGAGGGTGAGCGGGGCCGCACCTGTGGCCAGTTACGTCTGTTTGCATCCGTAGTGCGTGAAGGTGAGTGGCTGGATGTTCGTATCGATCCGGCAATGCCAGAGCGCAAGCCGATGCCGAGAGTTGATCTGCGCCAGCAACATATCGCGCTGGGGCCTGTGGTGGTGTTCGGCGCCAGCAACTTCCCTCTGGCGTTCAGCGTTGCCGGTGGTGACACCGCTTCGGCCCTGGCGGCGGGTTGCCCGGTTATTGTAAAGGCACATTCCGCACATCCCGGCACCTCCGAGCTGGTAGGGCTCGCGGTGCAAGCAGCGGCCAAGCAATGTGAGATGCCCGAGGGCGTATTCTCACTGCTGTTTGGCTCCGGCAACGAAATCGGCCAGGCGCTGGTATCGGACTCGCGGATAAAAGCGGTCGGCTTTACCGGTTCGCGCCGCGGTGGTATGGCGCTGATGGCGACGGCCCAGGCACGCCCCCAGCCGATTCCAGTTTACGCAGAGATGAGCAGTATCAACCCGGTATTCCTTCTGCCCGAAGCTTTACAGTCGCGAAGCCAGGCGCTGGCGGAAGGCTTTGTTGGTTCACTCTCAATGGGCGCTGGCCAGTTCTGCACGAATCCGGGCCTGGTCATTGCCGTGCGCAGCCCGGCACTTGATGAATTCGTCACAGCGGCGGGCAAGGCCATCACCACTGTTGCAGCTCAGACCATGCTGACGCCAGGCATCCATGACGCGTATGTACAGGGCGTCAAAGCACTGTCTGGCAACGACAATGTCCGCGCACTGGGTAACGGAGAGCGAGGCGAGGCGTCTAATCAATGCCAGGCCGCGCTGTTTACCACAACTGCCGAGTCATTCATCAGTGATCAGAGCCTCCAGGATGAAGTGTTCGGAGCCAGCTCTGTGGTGATCGAATGCGATGATATGGCACAACTGAAACAGGTTGCAGAAAAGCTGGAAGGACAGCTAACGGCTACCATCCAGATGGATGACGGTGATGTTGAGCAAGCCAGGTCGCTGCTGCCGACCCTGGAAGAAAAAGCTGGCCGGGTGATGGCCAATGGCTGGCCGACCGGGGTTGAGGTGTGTCATGCGATGGTGCACGGAGGGCCTTTCCCGGCAACGTCCGACTCGCGCACGACTTCCGTTGGAAGCGCCGCAATTCATCGCTTCCTGCGTCCGGTTTGCTATCAGAACCTTCCCCAGGCGCTGTTGCCGGAAGCCCTTCGTGATGGCAATCCACTGAATGTTTCTCAGTTAGTGGACGGTAAGCGGCACGTTTAAAGCGGCTGTGAGAGCAGTGATCAATTGGTGGTTGGTCAATGGCTCGATAGCAGCGTGATGCACAGCTGGGCGTTCTGGATAAAGTGTCCGAACGCCGTCAGCTGCTCATCGGAGGGCACATAGTCCGCCGCTGCGTTGTCCGCGTAAAACAGGCCGACCAGTCGCCCCTTGGCTTTCAGGGGGCCGATCAGCGCCGGCACTTTCCCTAGCCAGCGATCGTAGGCAACGCCTTCAGTTTTCGTTTTTGGCAGATAGACACTGCAATCAGCGTGGGGTAAGAGCGCCCCGAGAGGACCGGTGCCATCCTTGCGGATGGTGAAGTTGTCCTTCCAGGCTTCGGTGCCCCTGCCACCCAGCTTGCGCGGCACCAGTTCAAGCCCGCTGCGGTCGCTCATCAGCAGCACAACCCTCTGCATGCCGATTGCCCGGTGAATGCCTTCGATGACCAACTGACAGACTTCGTTGATGTCCGGTTTGTCGGTAAGGCTGTGGGTAAGGTCGCGGAGAATCTGTAGCTGCAGGGTGGGGTCCACCTCTGGCGCCTGAACCGCTTCCTCACCGGAGCTGGTCTGGCTGCCAGGCATCAGTGCGGTCACTTGGGGAATGCCCAGCGACACCGCGACCCTCGCGGCTTCCCCGGCATTCACCTTGAGCTGGTCCCGCACGGCAGCGGGGTTCTCTCCAATGTCCTGCCCCAGAGCTTCCATGACTTTTTCCATGTCGTCGCCGCGCCAGCCATTCTCGGACAGCCTTGCCATCTCAACGGAGTGGCGCACCAGGCTGGCGGCCTTCGAATTGGCCTGCCCGGGCGCGACCACCTCGCGGATGAAGGGGCCGAGCGACCAGGCGTCCACCAGGCCACGGGTAATTTCAGTAAAAGTGGTGTGGAGCGCGGCTTTCTGAGCCTCCAGTGCCGGCTCTCCCTCACGCAGCCGGGATTCCAGTTCACTGGCCTGTTCGGTCTCACAGGACCAGAAAGCCAACTCGCCAATGTTCATCAGCAAGGCCCCGATGAACACCTCCTCCAGGGCGTGTTCGTTGCGCTTTGGCAGCAGAAAGCGGGCCTGGACGGCGGCGTGAATGGCTCGGGCCAGGCAGCGAAGCAGGTGTGGCCGGTCGTTGCGTTTGAGCAGGGAGTCCACGATCAGGGACGAAATGGCCATGGATTTCACGGCGTCGAAACCGATCAGGGTGATGGCGCGGCTGACTGTGCTTACCTGGGTGCGGGTCTGGTTGTAGAACACCGTGTTGGAGAGCCGAAGCACCTGAGAGGTGAGCTGGGCGTCATTGAGAATGACGTTAGCCAGTTCGTTGACGGTGCTGTTACTGCTGTCGGTCAGTTCATCAATTCTGCGGAGAGTGTTTGCCAGTACCGGCAGCTCCACTTTGCTCAGATAGGTGACCCATGCCTGGGTCGAATTCATCCTTGAGGGCGGAGTCTCGGTTTTTGTGGTCAAAATTGCGCGCGCCTCGGGAGTGTTAATGATGTTCTTGTAACGGGTCAGTCTAGTTCAGTCGTGGCCGGTGTGTCAGGTGGCAAATGGTGTAAGGGGATTTACCAAGGCGGCGGATTCGGGTTTGCCATCGGTTTGGTTTATAATCGCGCGTTTTACCTCTGCACCCACAAGGCGCTGACAAAGCGTTCACAAGGCAACGTTGTGATTGTATTTGACCAGGTACAGAAGTCC
>Ga0189286_100160_pt1 | contig 35633 bp, 30 predicted proteins | sample UW69minimetaG_FD_130330 | JGI IMG/M metagenome (GOLD analysis project Ga0189286, IMG submission 130330) | Marine microbial communities from the Costa Rica Dome - UW69 mini metaG | ecosystem: Environmental > Aquatic > Marine > Oceanic > Photic zone | place: Costa Rica: the Eastern Pacific...
CGGCGCGCGGCATTCCCTGCCCACACAGCACCTCAACCTGCCGTAACTTCGTGACAATCTCTTCCGGCTTATGTCGTTTGATTCCCATGTTTGATCCTCCATTTCCTAACTATAGGGGCGGACCACTTCTGTGGGGGAGGATCAATACGACTGGGAATTTCACCAGGCCCTAATATCAGCTTGCGGTTCGAAGAACCTTCTCTCTCTGCACTCTGTTTTGTTTGACAAATACTTGCATTATCAAATGCTGGTACTGACCTACCGTGGCGACGAAGCTGTTCAGGAACACCTTGATATGTTCAAAGCGGCGCTAGCGCGCGATGAAGCAACAGCGGCTTTGAAGAAGCACGTGGAAAAGAGGCTAGAACATACCTTAGTGGCATTCTGACAGCCAGTTCAGGCTGTTTGCGCGCTTCTACAAACTAGCTGGCATTAAGAAAGGGGACAAGTTCGCACAGTGATCGGCGCGAGTGACCCTATTTGAACTAAGTTTTTGGTAAAACAGACGTCTATTTTGGTTGCAGCGATCTATGGCTTCGATAGGAGGCTGATGCGGGAAGCGGTGCATTATTGGTCGTTGAAAGTCGACAACTGAGCTTTGCTGCGCGGCGCACTTATCACCACTTTACCGCCAGCATACTCGCCACGTCCACTATATCCCTGCCAAGGTTTCATTGACTTCTGCACTACAGCCCAAGTTCTGCCAGGCGTTTTTCCTGACGCAAGGACAGAACATCGATTTCGGTTATCGCCGCGGCGGTCAAACCTGCCCCCGGCTTACGCATTGTCGGATGGGCAATGATCCCCTGGCGAGCCAGAGAATACTTCCTGATAGCAAGCCCCATGCCGGGCTGCGACTCATAACGTATCATTGGCATGTAGGCATCAAAGATATCACGTGCGCGCTCGAGCTTGTCTGCGAGGAATGCGTCAAGTACCTGACGCATCATTTCGGGGTATCCGAATCCCGTCATCGCACCATCCGCGCCGCGGATCATTTCTTCCATTAGAAACATCCCACCGTTCCCGCACAGGATAGAAATGCGGCGCCCGCCAACATCAGATGCTTTTCGAAGCGCGCTAATTTTTTCTAAGCCGGGCCAATCTTCGTGCTTGAGCATAACGCAAGTCGGGCAATCTTCAACGATCCGAAGGATCACCGAAGGCGAAATCTGCACACCGGTTGCCAATGGAAAATCCTGCAGGACAAACGGGATATCGCCCAACGCATCCGCTACACCGAGGAAATAATTTGTAATTTGCGCATCTGTCTGGAGCCCCATTGGCGGGGCGACCATCACCCCGTCTGCACCGGTCTCCATTGCCTCGTTACTCAGTGCCGTTATCGACGCAAAGCCGGACGCAGACACCCCAACTATCACCGGCACTTGGCAACGTGCGGTTACACGTCGAACAACCGCCACGGATTCTTCGGCGGAAAGCTTGCCTGCCTCGCCCATCATACCCAGGATTGTCAGGCCATTGGCACCTTTTTCAATATAGGCGTCGACCATCCTGTCGATACTGTCAAAATCTAGTGCGCCGTCGGGCAGAAACGGGGTCGCAGCGATGGTAAAGACGCCTTTTACGGTTTCATCAAGCATGGTCGGCACTTTTTAGTTTGTGTGAAAGGTCCAATTGAATTTGTCCCAACGCCATAGTCACGGCGGCCTGGGTAGGCTCGACAACGGGCAGGCCGGTGGCCTGCTGCAGTGGCTCTCGATAGCTGGCCATTCCCGCGCATCCCATGATCAGGACATTCGCGCCATCTTCGTCGCGTAGCCTTTTACCGGTAGCAATCATCGCATCAAGACTCATGTGGGGGTTGGCAAGGTCTGCCACGCCAAGACCCAGGGCACGATCCCCTGCCAGCCGATCCAGCACGCCCATTGCGCCAAAGGCCCTGAGGTGGCGTGGTATAGAGTGCGATAGAATGGCAATCACACCAAACCGTTGTCCAAGGGTCAGCGCGGTCACGACCGCCGCTTCTTGAATGCCGACCACCGGGAGGTCCGTCTGATCGCGGAGAGCGTGTAACCCGGGATCACCAAAACAGGCAATCACATATCCGGAGGCATCGGTCTGCGCAGAGGCAAGTTCAAGCATCGGCGCAATGATTAAATCCGCTTGACGCTGGCATTCGATGCCCGGTGGACCCTGGGCAAGGGTCAGACAACGAATGGGGATGCCAAAGCTGCGCAATGGAGTAATGGCCACGTCGATCTCGTTAGTGACCGTATGCGAAGAATTAGGGTTTATGACGACAAGCGTGCTCATGCCCCTTGCCGGGTAGCTGACTGGATCTCGATCTGATAGCCCTCTGGGTCATTGAAAACAAACGCGCGAATGCCAATCTCATCATTGACGAATAGTTTTGACAGGTTGTCGAGCCTCTTGGTGATTGCGTAGTCATACCAGCCGTCTACATCCGGCACCCGAATACATAGCTGCACAGGCTTGACGGCGGCCCATTTGTTCATGCCCTTGGCCTCATCCACTAGTCCGATATGGGCGCCAGGACAGATTTCATAAATCTTGCACCAGCCTTGATCTATCGCCAGCGGTAAGCCTAGGACGTCTTCGTAAAACTGAATCGCGACGGACAAATCACGGTAGTAAAAGAATGTGATAGCCAGTTTATTGTCGGCGTCTGGTCTGCTGCTCATGCTTGTACAACTGCTAGGTTAGCTGGTTGAGTAGCAAGGACAGGCCGGTCGATCCAGTGCCCGCTTCCCGGGGTTCCAAAGAACTCTCCGTTTTTGACAAGGGTTCGCCCTCGCAGAATGACCTGATCCGGCCAGCCAATCACGCTATAACCTTTCCAAGGGTTATAACCTACATTGTCATGCAGATCGTTCTCGCCATAAGTAACGGTCTTATTAGTATTCCATATCACGATATCGGCATCCATGCCCTCTGCAATCCGGCCTTTTCGTTGTAGACCATAGAGCCGGGCCGGAGCGTGTGAGGTGAGTTCGGCAAAACCTTCAGGCCCGCCGTGCCCCTTGGACACCATTACGTCGAACATCAGTGGAAGCCGCGTTTCCAACCCTGGCAATCCGTTGGCGATCTGATGAAACCCTGCTTCAGGTCCAGCAGCCAGCTTACCCGTTTCGTCAAAACGGTAGGGGGCGTGATCCGAAGAAACCAAGTCAAGCGTCCCGTCTCGAAGGGAATGCCAAAGTTCTTCTTGATCCGTGACACTACGTTGTGGCGGCGAACACATCCACTTGGCGCCTTCCAATCCGGGGCGATCCAGCACTTCTTCCGTCATGAAAAGATAATGCGGGCAGGTTTCAGCCCATACGGGAGCACCTCGCTCCTTTGCAACGCGCACCGCCTGCGCGCCTTCACTCGTCGAAATGTGGAACAGCATCACCGGTTGATCAAGGTATTCGGCATAACGACAAATCCGTTCAACTGCCTCGATTTCAGCCATTCTGGGCCGGGATCGGGCGTGATCGCTAGGGGTGGTTTGACCAGCACTTATCAGCGCCTCTTTAGCCTCAGTTATGATCGCGTCATTTTCGGCATGAACGCATACCAACGCGCCTGCCTCACGCGCCTGATGGAGGATCTTCAAGAGCTCAGCGTCATGCAGTTGGATATTGTACGTGGTGAACACTTTCAGCGACCTGTGGCCCGCACCGATCAGATCGGCGAAATCACGCTCGAAATTGGGAACCGAGATATCAGTCAGAGTAATATGAAAGGCATAGTCAATAATCGCGCCCCGCTCGGCACGCGCCGCATAATCCGTGACCGTGTCAGCTAGTTCCTGTCCTTTGCCTTGGGCGGCAAAGGAAATGACGCTGGTTGTGCCTCCCATGGCCGCTGACCTGGTTGCGGTTTCGAAAGTGTCAGCGTTCCATTGACCCATACCGGACATCTGCTCGATATGCGCGTGCGGGTCGACACCACCGGGCATTACTAGTTTACCTTTAGCCGAGATTTGGGCCTTCGCGTCCAAAATAGGCTTTCCGACTGACACAATCTTACCATCGGCCACGGCCAAGTCACCCTCGATCACCCCATCAGGAGTAACCAGTCGACCATCATAAATCACCAAGTCTATGCCGTCGGACATCTGTTCCTGCCATTTTACCAACGCTTGAGCAGTAACATGCACCAAATCTCTGGGGATACAAAGCACCACAGACACTGCTAAATTTCCATAGGTAACGAACGCGTGAGGCTAGCACGCCTGCGCATGCAGCCTTAACAACCAGTTTTGCGCTACCCAAAGTTTTGCACGTTGCGTGGTGGCATGAGCGACGGACACCCTTTTGTGTTAGGATTGCGGGAGTATCTTGTGTAACCGACATCCATAGCAAATCAGATTAAGCCATAACAGTGAACGCCAGCTATAACGGGCCGTGCGGCAGCGACGTTAACCCCAGTCCAATAGTCGCTAAGGGCCGGTGGCACTCACTATGGAATTTGCCAAAATGTATTTTCTATTCGGTCGACCAGGTCAATAAACTACAGGTCGCTCACCCCAGTTTTTAGGTAAGCGCTAAGCGTTGGGTAAGTCATTAGGTTTAAGCAGCCAGATGTTCGAACAAGCGCGCGATGGCCTCAGCGCCCGGATCAATATGCCCGTGTAATTGCTCCGCATTGATGTAGCTAGCACGACCCGCCTTCGCTGATGTCAATGTGGCTGTATAGTTGGCCCCCTTACGCGCCGCTTCTGCAGCTGCCGCCATGCTGGTGTTCAGCGCTTCCAAAGCCGGAAGCAATGAATCCACCATTGTACGGTCGCCAGGGTTGGCGCCACCGATTTCCCGCATACGATCTAGCCCTGCCTTCAATGCGTCTTTCATAGGCAGACCTGAAGAAGAAGCATCTCCGGCAGCTGCAAAGAAGATCGCTAAGAGTACGCCGGAAGATCCTCCCATAGTTTGGCTTAGCTCAAGCCCGATTGCTCTGTAAAGCTGGGTGTGATCTGCCAAAGGCAAGGTATCCATTGCATCAATCAATGCCCGAGATGCCGTTGCTAAAGTGGAACCTGTGTCGCCATCTCCTGATTTTGCATCAAGCGTGTTCAGGTCCATCTCTGCCGCAATCAGAACGTTGCAACACCCTGTTAGAAATTCCTTGGTCTCGTTGTGCGCTGACGCAGGTGCACGAATAGGAGACAGCCCGTCCGGCAGTGGAAGTATTGTCGGCTCTTGCACTCGGTTTAGCCCCGGCCAAGCGGGCGCATCAACGCTTTGCGCCAAATGCACTTCATCTCCATTCGCGAGCTCCATAAGTGAAATCGAAAAACCATGCATATCAAGCGCAGTCATCATTGCATCAGGCCCCAAGACATGCCGAATATATGCACCTATATCGGACTTCAGCAGGCTATCGGTCAGAATTGACATCTCTAGGCAAGAGGCGCCACCGAGGTTGTTCACAAGCGCAACGTGGGGTGTCTTTGGCATCCCTTCCGATAGTTTTTCCACCATCTTCGAAATAGCATCCGCAGCGCCGTTTGAAGCGACCTGTTCAACGCCTGCTTCACCGTGGATACCTAGACCAAGTTCAGCCATCCCAAGTGGGATGCGATCTTCTTTCAAAGACCCAGGTACCGTGCAGGTATCGAGCGACATCCCGATTGACCGCGTAGACTTGATCACACGTTCCGCAGCAAGTGTGCAGGCTTCTAAATTAGCGCCATTCTCGGCCATGGCTCCTGCAATTTTGTGCACGAACAATGTACCAGCAACACCGCGCGCTTGCGGCAATTCAGGTAAGGCAACATCGTCGTCGACAATGACCATACTGACCTTATGCCCAAAGGCCCGCGCTCGTTCTGCTGCTAGGCCAAAATTTAGCCGGTCGCCTGTATAATTTTTTACAATCAACAAACAACCAGCTGGGCCAGTAACGGCGAGGATACCGGCCAAAACTGCATCCACGGACGGTGACGCAAAAACATCCCCACAAACAGCTGCGGTCAACATACCTTTGCCAACGAAACCTGCATGCGCAGGTTCATGTCCTGACCCACCGCCTGACACCAAAGCGACCTTTGATTTGTCCCAATCGGATCTCACAACAACGCGGATATGTGGATACCCATCAAGACGGGTGAGCTTGCCACCGGACGCCGCGATCGTACCGTCGATCGCATCCGTGACCATGTTTTCTTTTTCGTTGATGAAATGCTGCATGCCTCTCCCCTTAAGCTACACGCGCGCCGTCGGCGTCGAAGTAATATGGATTGTTGGGACGGATTTTGACGATGTCGCCGCCGCTTAGTTCGGTGTGAGCGTCTGTAACCGTGATGATGACATGATCTTTGTAGACCAAATGCAGTCGTGTCTGGTCGCCAAGACGTTCGACGCGGGTTACCAAGCTATCTTCGCCTTCACCTTGCACGATGTGTTCAGGTCGCAGACCGACGTCGCGCGCACCTGCAGGTGCATCGCCAAACAGATGTGCAGGCAGAATATTCATACGTGGCTGACCCAATCGGCTTGCGGCGTAGACACTTACAGGGTTTTCATAGATCTCGCGCGGTGTGCCGAATTGGGTCAACTGACCATGATCGAGCACGCCCACATGCGTTGCCATTGTCATCGCTTCGATCTGGTCGTGGGTCACGTAAAGCAATGTCGCGCCGGAGTTCGCCTGAATGTTCTTCAACTCCACCCGCAAGTCTGAACGCAGCTTTGCGTCCAAAGAGCTCAACGGCTCATCCATCAGATAAACAGATGGCTGGCGAACCAGCGCACGTCCGATCGACACGCGTTGCATCTCCCCCCCAGACAGGGCTGTTGCTTTGTTATCAAGCTTGTGACTGATCTGAAGGATTTCTGCGACCTCACCGACCTTCTGGTTGATGACATTCTGCGGCGTCCGCAAGATAGGTGATTTCAACGGAAACTCGAGATTCTGACGCACCGTCAAATGCGGATAAAGCGAGTACTGCTGAAAAACCATTGTCACGTCGCGCTGTGCTGGTGTTAGGCCAGCCATATCGATACCGCCAATCATCACCTTGCCCGCATCAGGCTTATCAAGGCCCGACACCATCCTTAGTGTTGTTGTTTTGCCGGCACCGGTTGGACCAAGCAAAACAACGAACGACCCATCTGGTACGGTCATTGTGACATTATCGAGCGCAGTCTCACCACCAAAGGTTTTGGTGACGCCTTGGAGGGAAACCTCAGCCATAGTTCAAAACCTCTTGATTTGCTTCACTCCTCAGCACATGGCCAGTTTCGCCATTGAAAATTGACACCGTGCGTGAGTCGAACTTCAAACCAGTGCGCTCGCCAACTTGAACATTGTCGGATGAAGCGACGCGCGCTTTGACGGATCCATTGGCCGTCTCCAAGGTGATGATCTGTGTTGTCCCCAAGTATTCAACGGCCGACACCTCGCCTCGATACTTCGCACTATCATCAAGTTTGACGTGCTCAGGGCGAACGCCAAAAGTCAGATTACCATTCGCGCCGTCTAGCGTCTTCGGGATATCAAACTCGGCTTCACCAAACCTTACTTTGATTTCGCCGGGTGCCAACATCCCATGGAAATCAAGAAAATTCATGGGAGGCGAGCCAATGAATTGGGCCACAAACTTTGTCGCTGGCCAGTCATAGATGTCTTGCGGCACACCAAATTGCTCAACCACACCGTGGTTCATTACAACGATCTTGTCGCCCATCTGCATCGCTTCAAGCTGGTCATGGGTCACATAAACAGTGGTCGCGTTGATACGGTTATGCAACGCCCGCAATTCTTCGGACATATGCTCGCGAAACTCGGCATCTAACGCACCCAAAGGCTCATCCATAAAGAAAGCCTTTGGGTCTCGAACAATTGCGCGACCCAATGCCACCCGCTGACGGTCACCACCAGACAAACCGCCAATCGGCCTATTGAGGATGTCGGTAATGCCAAGGATCTCAGCGATTTCGCCGACCTTCTTTTTGGCCTGCACCTTTGGCATTCCTTGGCTGATCAGCGGATAGCTTATATTCTTGCCCACGTTCAGATGTGGGTACAACGCAAACATCTGAAATACGAAGGCAATATCCCGCTGGCTCGCAGGCTTCATTCCAACCTCTTCACCATCAATGTAAATCTCGCCCGATGTCGGAAGCTCTAGCCCCGCCATCATCCGTAGAGTGGTGGTCTTGCCACAGCCCGATGGCCCCAAGAGCATGAAGAACTCGCCATCTTCGATGGTAAAAGTTGATGACTGGACCGCCGTGAACGCACCGAAATCTTTGCGCACCTTTTCAATGTGTATTTGTGCCATTTCGCGCTTCCTAATTTGGGAAGTGGCTGACGATGATAAACATCACCGTGCCAACAAGAGTTACGACGAAGGAGTAGGTGTAGAGAACAAGCAGAAACGGCTGCATCAGCATCAAAACACCTGTCGCAATTAGTATGGAGGCGACCATCTCCCAAGGACCGCGGCGAAACCGTAACAGGCCATTAACAAAGTTGGTCATTTGCGCACTGCTCCGAATGTAATGCCACGTAGCAGGTGTTTGCGTAGAAGCACGGTGAACACCATAACAGGGACAAGGAAGATCGTGGCACCAGCGGCTACAGCAGGCCAATCCTTACCATTTACCCCGATAATGTTTGGAATGAACGGTGGCGCTGTTTGTGCATTTCCTGATGTGAGAAGGACCGCAAAGGCATATTCGTTCCAAGCAAAAATTAGGCAAAAGATTGATGTTGATGCGATTCCTGTGGCTGCTTGTGGCAGAACCACTTTGTAGAAAGCTTGGAACCGAGTGTAGCCATCAATTAGAGCCGCTTCTTCATACTCAATAGGGATCTCGTCAATGAAACCCTTTAACAGCCAGACGGAAAGCGACAGATTCACGGCGGTATAAAGCAGTATCATGCCAAGGTGTGTGTCGTTCAAGCCGAGATTCCGGAACATAAGAAATATGGGGATCGCTACGGCAATCGGTGGCATCATCCGTGTGGACAGTATGAAGAATAGGAGGTCGTCCTTTAAAGGAACGCGGAACCGGCTGAATGCATAGGCTGCGGCCGTTCCTAAAACCATACAGAGTGCGGTTGAACCAAACCCAATAATCACAGAGTTCAAGAAGCGTTCACCATAGCGAGATGGCCCTGATATAACCGTACCCCGTTCGCGTGCGATTTCCTCATACCATGTCTGAGGTGGACCAGCCTCCTCCAGCATTTCCTCAGTCGCACGCGTCCTGTCGGTAAAGAGGTTCACATATCCTTCAAGTGTTGGTTCGAACACCACAACAGGTGGATAGGCAATCGAGTCCGATGGAGATTTGAACCCTGTTGCGATAATCCATAAAAGAGGAATGACCGTAATCACCGCATAGGTGACGACCAAAATACCAGCAAACCACTTGGTGCTTTTAGCCGGTTCGGTAACAGAGAAGCTCATCTTTCTTTTACCTTATTGAGCGCTTTCACATATATCGACGCTAGGCCAAAAACCGTGACAAAAAGGATCACCGCATAGGCCGACGAATAACCTGTGCGCCACTTCTCAAATGCCTCGCGTTTCAAATCGATAGAAGTCAGGGTTGTCGTGTTGCCCGGACCTCCGCCCGTTAGTTGCACTACGAGATCGAACATTTTGAAGTTCTCAATCCCACGAAACAGAACAGCCAACATCAGGAAGGGCAGTGCCATTGGGATCGTTATGGTCCAAAATTGGCGCCACTTGCTTGCCCGATCACATTCGGCAGCTTCATAGATGCTGTCTGGAATTGACCTTAGGCCAGCTAGACAGATCAGCATCACAAACGGTGTCCACATCCAAGTGTCGACAATAATGATCGCCCAGGGAGCTAAATACACATCACCGATCATGGAAAAATCTGCTGGATCGCCGCCAGAAAAAAACGTGACAACATAATTGAACAAGCCAATTTGGGGTTGGTACAGAAATGTCCAGAAGTTACCGACCACCGCAGGTGAGAGCATCATTGGGAAGACGATGACGGTTGTCCAAAGGTCATTTCCTTTAAATTTTTTGTTAATCAAATAAGCCAGTGCAAATCCGATCAGAACCTGGATCAGGATGGTCCAAAATAGGAAGTGCGCGGTCGCCTGCATTGTGTGCCAGATGTCTGGATCGTTCAGTATGCGCTCATAGTTACGCAATCCAATCCATTCGACGTCTTTGTTAGGCCTATTTACACGATAGTTGGTAAAACTTAGGCGGATCGTCCAGATCAGCGGGAAGATATTGACTGCGAGCAAAAGAAAGACCGTAGGGACAACAAATATCCAAGCGATGGAGCGATCGGACAATCCACGGATTCTTTTTGCAACTCCGTCGGGCGTTTGTTTTGCCACTTTTAACATAGGGGAAGTTGTCATCTTCTGTTTCCTTAAAATCGAGTAGCCACAACAGGATTTAACTCAATTTTGGGCATCACAATCTCCAGCCCACTTTCATGGGCTGGAGAGCTTTTGAGTAACTGGCGACGGATCAGAGCTTACCTTCGTCTTCGAAGACTTCGACCCAGTCGCGTACAAGACCGTCAAGCGCTTCTTGTGCCGTGCCATCGCCTGCAACGACGTAATTATGCATCCGTTCCTGCATCGGGATAAGCAGATCCGCATAAGCTGGTTCGGCCCAAAAATCCTTCACAATCGCCATGGAGTCGAGGAAGGTTTGCGCATATGGCTGGCTTGTTGCAAAGCTTGGATCTTCGACAACCGCCTTGAGTGCGGAATAGCCACCGAGTTCCCACCATTTGGCTTGAACTTGAGGCTGAGCAAACCACTGGATGTATTCAAGAGCGGCGTCTTGTTTTTCTGAGTAGGTCACAACGGAAATGCCTTGCCCGCCAAGTTGCGCAAACTGGCCTGAAGGCCCGGTTGGGTTCGCGAAGTAGCCAGATTTACCACTGCCAACGTTTTCGTCAGCCTCAACCCCAGGCCAGATGAAAGCAAAATTCATCTGCATGGCGACCTGACCGGATCTGTAGGCGTCAATATTTTCGCCCATGTACCAGTTAGAGGAGCCGGGAGGCGTACCAACGTCGTAGAGTTCTTTGTAGAACTCAAGGCCCTCAACTGCACCGGCGGAATTTACGAACCCATCAAGCTCATAGGGTTGCTCTGGATTCTCGTAAAGAAAGCCGTAGTTGTAGAGTGCATTTGTCACACCCATCGTGATGCCTTCCGAACCGCGCTCTGTATAAATCGCGGCACCATAAACAACGGTGCCGTCGATATCGCGGCCTTGGAAAAACTCTGCGATGTCTTTCAATTCATCAAGAGATGCTGGAACACCGAGGTCGCGACCATAGGTTTCCTTGTATTCTGCCTGCAGTTCTGGACGTTCAAACCAATCTTTGCGATAGGTCCAGCCTACGACATCACCAAAAGCGGGTAATGCATAATAGTTTGGTGTATTCTTTGGCCACTCGGAATAGCCTGTCACAGTTGCTGGGATGAAGTCGTCCATCGTGATGCCGTTAGCATCGAAGAAATCATTCAATTTTACGTAATGGCCGTTTTCGGCACCACCACCGATCCACTGGCTATCTCCGATCATCAAGTCACACAACTGGCCACCCGAGTTCAGCTCGTTCAGCATCCGATCTGCAAAGCTAGTCCACGGCACGAACTCAAAGCTCATGTTGTGGCCGGACTTTTCTTCAAAATCCTTACTCAACTCGATTAAAGCGTTAGCTGGATCCCACGCAGCCCAACAAAGAGTTAGGTCTTCTGCTTGCGCCGCCGTCGAAAGAGCAGACGCGAGGATTGCCCCAGCTGCAACGGTAGTCATCATTTTTGTCTTCATTGGTATGTTCCTCCCAATTTACACTTGGCGCCAGGTCTCCTCGCCACGACCCAGCTTGTCTCCTTGCTAAATGAGGCACGTGCGTCATTGCAAGTTTATTTTGACACACGTGCATCAAAAAATGCTACAGAACTCAAAATAACTGGAAACTTTTATCCTTCGGCATCCCGTTGCGACAAAGCAAATACCTGATAATATGACAAAAACTAAAACTTTGACACGCAGCACAACAATGCTCCGACCCACTACAAAAGATCTCGCAAGAGAAGCAGGAGTTAGTCGCGCGACAGTAGATCGCGTGCTGAACGGGCGTGAAGGCGTGAAGCAAAAGACCGTCGATCGGGTACATGAAGCCATCAAAACACTTGGATTCGTCCGCAACATACAAGCGGCCAACTTGGCAAAATCACAAAAGTATCGGTTTGTCTTTGCCCTGCCCCGTTCTGGCGATCAATTTTTGAATGAGATCATTCGTCACATTGACGAAGCGGGTACAACTTTCGCAGAAGATCTCGTTTGGTGCGATGTCCATCAAATTGATGAAAACGACCCACACAGCATCGCCGCCTTTCTGGCCACCATTGATATTTCTACGACTAGCGGCGTCGCGATTATGGCGCCAGAGTCTCCGCAAGTTAGAGACGCGATCTTCCGGCTTCAAGAACGAGGTGTTGCAGCCTTACCTTTCATTTCTGATCAAACTACGACTAAGGAACATTGGGTTGGCATGAATAACCAATCAGCTGGTGCAACTGCAGCAAACCTGATTGGACGGTTTTCTGGCGGCGCCAGAGGGTCAATAATGGTTATTGCAGAAAGTATGCAGTCTCGCGACAGCATGGAGCGTCGCCTCGGTTTTGACGAAGAATTGAATAGCAGCTTTACAGCTTTGAAAGCCCTACCTTCTCTTGAGACATATGGCGACACTGAGCGAGCAGCTAGGATAGTTTCAAGTACTGTGGAGAAAAACCAAGATCTTGTTGGTTTTTACGTCATGTCATCGGAGGCGCGGCCGCCATTGATGGTATTGAAGGAATTAGATGCCCCAAAAAATCTGATAAAAATTGCCCACGAAAGAACGCCTTTCACAGAAGCAGAATTGCGAGCCGGCGACTTAGATGGCATTATTGCGCAGAACCCCGGCCACCTTGTGCGAAGTGCTGTGAGAAAGCTCAAAGCAACGGTGGACAAGCGCAAGGTCGAAGGCTCCCAAGAGCAGATCCGCGTCGAAGTGATCTTGCGAACTAATTTATAAAGTAACTCAGCAAACCCTCTTTTGCACAGCGGTCTGAGCATTAACCTTTACGAATACAGTAAGATAAGGTGTCGTGTTATCGCGAGATTTTGCGCATGAGCATACTGTTGAGAAGAAACAAGATCCGCCTCTAAAGGCAGATCTTGTTCGCCTTTTTAAAGGTTTTGCGCCGCGTTCATCACAACATCCATTCGATCGGCAGGATTCCGATGAATGATGCAAGAAAACGGCTAAACCAAGTTGTATTCGGCTCTGTATCCCAAACCTTTGGACCGCCTTCTGCGCCCGCGTCAATCCATTCAAGATCACCGTTCTCCGCAAACACTACTTCGTATGCACGGTTCGCAATATTCTCATCCAGTCCTTCGACGACCATTTTTGATATAGTCGGGCTTGCAATCAAGAAGCCCATTTCAGTGTTTAAGCGGGCAGATCGAGGATCAAAGTTGTAAGACCCGACAAAAATCTGCTCCCGATCGATCACAAAGGTTTTGGCGTGCAGACTTGAACGGCTGTCCCCGGTTAAGCCGAACTGTTCGGTCAGGGATCGCAGCTCTTGCGTGGTCTTAAGCTCATAGACCCAGACGCCACCTTCGACGAGTGCCTCGCGATAGCCGATATAACCGCCATGCACGGGCAACACGTCAGTTGCCTCTTGCGCGTTCGTCAAGGTTCTTACGAGCAATCCATCTTGTGCAAAATCAGTCAGACGATCAGTAAGTAGATCTCCCGGAATGAAGTACGCGGATATCAAGTCAATCTCTTTTTGTGGAGTTGGCAAAATCTCAAAAAGGCGGAAGGTCATGTAACCAGATTGGTCCATTGCACCCAACGCCTTCGCTGGATCATCGCTAACCAACGACACCTTAACCCATTCAAACATCTCTGCATTGTTGTTGAGGTTCGAAACGATCAAGGAATCCTCAATTGCCTGAAGATAAGTATCTGTAGCCGGATTAGACTGAATTTCAGCATAGGTTGCTGCCAAAGTGTCCGTATTTGGATCATCCGGATCACTCAACTCGTTGAATGGCACCGCAGACTCACTCGCCCAATAGAGGTCAAAATCTTCGTCTACATCGCGCGCACCATCACCGATTACCGCCACGTCAAAATCGAAGTAGTTCACCTCTTCATTTCGGTCGAAATAGATATCACCGATGTTGCGGCCACCTACGATTGTAGCGACACCATCAAATGTCATCGACTTGTTGTGCATCCGTCGGTTGATCCGGAAGAAGTCGAAGATATAGGTTAGGACGCGAGGTGATCTGAGAACAAACGGATTAAATACGCGCACTTCAATATTCGGGTGCTCATCAAGTTCTGCAAACTCAGGATCCAGGTCAGGAATACCATTGTCATCCAACAGTAACCTGACTCGTACCCCACGATCCGCGGCCTTCTTAAGTTCGTCGAGCAAAATGATGCCTGTTACATCCCTTTGCCAAATGTAGTAGCGAGCATCGATGCTCCGTTCAGCTGCTCGCGCCATCGCAACACGAGCTGCAAACGCGCCTGGCCCCCCTAACAGCGGCAGAACCCCCGAAGTTCCAGGGTTTTCCTCGGCCATACCAAGTATTAATTCACCGATCTGAGTATCAGTTGATGCTGCTATGTAGGTTGAGTTTTCACGGCCTTCATTGCTTGGAACCGGAAAGATGACCTGAAAGATAAATGATGCGCCGACAAACACGATAATGATGATCAGCAATCTTCGAAGAAATTTTAGCAATTGTCCCTCCCCTGCCGCAGAGCGATACAATTTGCATCGACGAGACCGACAAGTCTATTTTCGTTGGTATTAATCACAACTCTAAGCATAGCCAACAGAATTCGCATGACTTTTTTTGCGCTTCCGAGGTAGAAATTCCAACATATCGACGATTCATCCACACTCAAACAATCTATGATTGCGAAAGCCTGTTTATGCTCAAGATCTGTTTCAACTCGCTCACCACCTCGGCTCAAAAAGTTTCAGCTGCTCTGGCTACTACAGCAGCCCTCTTACTCTCAAGTTCGTTTGAGGTTCAAGCGCAGTCCGACACGACCGAAGCCGATGTGGTCATCCCTTACATAACGCTCCGAGACCGGACCGGATCGAGCGACCCTGATGATTTTTATGGACAGGATCGAAGCGATATGAAATCCGGCCATTGCTTCGTCGATGTTCGAGGCTTGGATATTCTTTCGACCGCCGCAGAAATCTCACCAATCCGCATTCCAGAAGAAATCTTGCGCGTTGAAGCTATAGAAGAAGCACCTCGTGATGAGTTGTGGAAAGAATTAGACGAAACGCGTCAGGAACGAAAACCAGCGCTCTATGTGCACGGGTTCTTTATCAGCTTTGAGAAAGGATGCAGGCGTGCTGTATCATTCACTCAGAACACCGGGATGGACGGCGCATTCATGTGGTTCAGTTGGCCGTCCGATGGCAATCTCTTGAACTACGCCCGTGACGAAGTGGACATGTATTGGAGTGTTCCTGACCTCGCCGAGACAATCCTAGAGATGCAAGAAGTGTTTGGGGAAGAGCAATACAACCTTGTCGGCCATAGCCTCGGCACACGCGGTCTATTCTTGTCTCTTTACCACTTATCGGAGTCTAACCCTAAAGTCGAAGTGGATAACGTTATCCTAATGGCCCCCGACATCGACTTTGAGATATTTCGGAAACTGTTGCCGCGAGTGGTAGATTTGGCCAATCGAATAACAATTTACACTGGTCCGTCTGACCGCCCTCTCGCCTTGTCCCGTCAATTGCACGGTTATGAGCGTCTTGGCGAAAGCGGCAATGATGTCGCCCTTCTTCAAGGAGTCGAAATCATCGAAACTGACGATTTGCCCAACAGCTCTCCAAGCGGTCATCTATATCATTTGTACTCTGATGAAGTCGGCGCAGACCTGAATTTGATTTTGACTGAAAGCCTCGGTGCTGCAGAGCGTCCAAATCTTAGACAAATCGGTGAAAATCGCTGGGCTCTCATTCCAGAGGAGGAATAGCCAGGCTTCGCCCGTTTCTTCCGCTCGGCAACTTGTTAAGTCCGAAAGATTAAAAACTGAACGCTGCTCAGCGGCCTCAAAAGCATTCCGAAGGTGAATTGTGGGCTCGAATTCATCCTAGTAAAATGATCACACTATCCTGAATTCTTATTAATCATCTGAATTTCAACACTAAGTTGTTGTCGCGACCTCACAAAGCTGTGATAGGGTCGCCCCATAAACCTTTCGCCGCGCGTACTTGTGGAACGGCGATCAACTAAAATTGGGAGAAAATCCATGAAACCATCCATAGTCTGGCCAGCTATCGGTGTGCTGATGATCGTCTTTGGTATCATCGCCTTACTGAATCCATTCCGTGCAACCATCGCAGTTGAGCTGATGCTTGGCTGGATGTTCCTAATCGCCGCAGTGATCCAAGTAGTGGCGATCTTCAAAGTTGAAACTTGGGGACAACGTATTTGGGCACTTTTGCTTGTCGTCGTAAATGTGTTCGTTGGCATTTCACTACTCAGCAACCCACTTGCTGGCGTATTGGCGCTCACAATGGTTATCGGCATCCTGTTCGGTGCAGGCGGCCTCGTAAAATTCTTCATGTCGTTTGGCATGCGTGGCACGCCAATGTTCTGGCCGATGCTTTTGTCCGGCATTATTTCCGTCATCTTGGCGTTTATGATCCTAGCAAATTACCCAGCATCCGCTGTTAGCCTACTTGGCATCCTGCTTTCAGTTGAGCTGATCTCCAGCGGTGTTGCGATGATGTTTTTGGGTCGTGGAGAAGACGAAGCGGCGGCCTAAGCTTAGGGAATGATGATTGGCAGCGTTTAGACTACGTTGCCATTAGAAAAATAAGAGCGCCTCGGAGCAGATAAGCACCGAGGCGCTTTCCTTTTTGGGCTATAGGATCGGCCCAATAGTAGCTATGACGTTATTCCAGATGCGTTTCTGATATGGCCAATGTTTTACGTCTTGCAAATGCACTGCATCCGACGCTTCTATGTAAGTCTTTTGCCTATCACAGATAGCGCCAGTCACTACATCGTCCTGAAGCATAAGATTGTTTTCGTAGTTCAGATCAAAGCTCCGAATATCCAGATTAGAAGACCCAATGAGAGAGACTCTATCATCAACGGTTAGGGTTTTGGCATGAAGCAAGCCAGGCTTGTACTCAAAGATATGGCAGCCCGCCTGAAGCAATTTACGGTAGTAACTCCTACTCGCAGCCGCAACGATCCAACTATCGTTGTTCTTGGGGAAAACAAGCGTCACATCCACGCCTCGGTGTGACGCTGTACAAAGTGCTTCAAGTACCGTTGCATCAGGAACAAAATAGGGTGTGGTAAGCGTAATTGTGCGCCGAGCACAAGCGATGAGATTTGCAAAGAGTTGCGGCGTGGCCCCTTTTCGCTCAGTTGGGCCGTCACCCATGATCTGCGCGGGGAACCCGCCTTCGATAGAGGTTGCCGTGAGTATGAAATCATCAAGACTTTCATCTGTGGATTGAAACCAATCGCTTAGAAACAACAACTCGTTTTGTGCAACGATTGGCCCTTCGAAACGGAACATGATATCAATCCAAGGGGCATATTTTGGCTTAACGCGAAATTCAGGATCTGCGCAATTACTGCTACCACAATATGTTACTTTGCTATCAATAACAGTGATTTTGCGGTGGTTACGTAGGTCGATCCGACTGGTAAAAAGTGCGCGTATCAGCTGGTCGAGAGGTAGCGCCACTGCCATTTTTACGCCCGCGTCTTTCATCGCCTGCCAGTGCACAGATTTGATAAATGCTCTCGAGCCAAGCCCATCGGCCATTGCACGGCAAACCACGCCACGTTTCGTCGCTCGGATCAAGGCCTGCGCAACGTCTACACCAGTCCGATCGTCCAGCCATATGTAATAAAGCACATGAACGTAGTTCTCAGCCGCATCAATATCTGCGATTAAACGGGCGGTGGTTTCAGCCGCATCCGCCATTAATTCAGCTTTATTCCCGTTAACGGGATGGAACCCATTTATCGAGGCCGCATATTTGAACGCCGGCCTATAAGTCATATCGATTAATTTTACAGTGTTTTCAGGCTTCCCCATTAGGGAACCAGCCCGGTCTCGGATTAAGCCAAACGTCTCCGCATGTCGGGTGTTGGCTTTGTTCCCGAGATCAATTTCACCAAACAGAAAGTAAATGATGACCCCAGTATATGGCAGAACCAACAGTACAACGAACCACGCCAAGCGCGCAGGTGGCGACAAGTCGTCACGAAGAAGAATGCGGGTTGTAAACGTCACTAACAGCAAAATGTGCAGAGTAAGCAGAATTAGCGCCGTCATTGATTGTCCCCTGTAATTTCTAGTTCGACCACTACCGGTAAGTGATCTGATGCGCGTCTAGCGAGGTCTGAATAGTGCACTCGGCTGGAAATGGCGCGAAGTCCGTTGTTCATTACAAAGAGGTCTAAGGCTGACACAGGCCGAGCAGCATGAAAGCTAAGTCCTGGGATGACGATGGAAGCCGCGTTTGGAAACTGCAAGAGCTTTCTATTCCACTCATTGAAGTCCCCAGCGATCAGTACAGGATGTGTTGTGGTCTTGAGCACATCATTTAGCGTCGCCATCTGAAGCTGGCGTGTTCCTGCAGTCAGCCCAAGATGAACGCCTAATACTTCCAAGTTGGGTTGATGAAAATGTGCAGCAACAGCCCCTCTGGGTTCTATCGAAGGAACATCAATTCGTTTAGTAGTATGATCTGCTAGCGCCCGCCTCGCAAAGATGGCATTGCCATGCCAACCATGGCTGAGCGTTCGGACAGAGGTTTCGCACAACATCAGCCCGAGATCACGCTCCACCTGCTCTAACGGCAGGACACCTTGCCGACCACCAATCCGCTTATCTGCTTCTTGCAAAACAACAATATCAGCATCGATCTCGGCAAGGACATCGACAATCCTTTCAGGATCACGACGCCAATCCAGGCCAACGGCCTTTCGGATGTTATAGCTCGCAACGCGCACTCGGCAGCCTCACTCCAAGGTTTCGAACTGTTCCATCAGACGATGAGGCAAGGAAGCCAGACAAAATCACTGCGTTCGGAGCCTTACTGAACACTTAAAATTATGGCACAGCTTTAGGTTAATTCGCAAATGGTAACACTTCTTTACAGGACGAGATTTAGCTATAATTCAATAGCTTCATCGACAGATTCAGCGCCTTAAGCTGAGTATACTTGCCGCCCATTCATCCAAGTCTCTAGCACCTTGATGGATTTGATCTGATCTGGCGCAACCATCCGGGGATCCGCGTCCAAAATGACCAAATCAGCAAACTTCCCAACTTCCAACGAGCCGATTTCATGCTCGGAGTTGAGCTGCCATGCGGCCTCGTAAGTCATCGCACGTATTGCGCTTTCAATTGTTACCCGTTCCCTTGGGGCGAGAACATAATCGGGCTCTTTCCAAGTCTGACGGGTAACCGCCATCTCCATCATATGCAGCGGGACGGGGTCCGTGACCATGAAATCAGAATGAAGAGAAAAACCGATCCCAGCATCCTCCACACTTTTGCAGCGATCAAGCAGTTGGGCTTTCTCTTCGCCAAAAACGATGTCACGCATCGCAACACCCCAATAATGCACATGTCCGATTAGGAAACTCGCTGACACCTTGAGATCCTTCATGCGCGCAATCTGTTCATCATGCAGGATTGAACAATGCTCGATCCGAATGCGAACTTGCTCCAGATCAATCCCGGACTCTTTCATCGCATCGCAGGCATCCAAAATGTTGTCGATCGCGGCATCGCCATTGCCGTGGACTGCAATCTGCCAGCCTTTCGATGCGCGGTCGATTGCCGTCACTGTGAGCTCTTCTGGGCTCATATAGGCCATGCCATAGTCGTCCGTGTTTAAGTAAGGTTCACGCTGTAAGCCAGTGAATCCCTGATTGGAGCCGTCTGCGACGAGTTTATACCCCGCTACCCGCGCAATGGCATTGCCTGTGCCTGGTGCGATGCCAGCAGCATCCCAAGCTTCTGTTCCCACCGTGTAAAAAGCATACCCACGGATTCGAGCGGTTAGCTCTCCAGTAGCTGCTGCCCCTAGCATAACTTCGGCGTCCTTTGGCGATTGCGTCAATCCACCAAGTGCAAGTTCCGAGACGGTCGTGAGGCCGACCGCACTCCATTTCGAAAGGAGCGCAATCAGCCCATTTACAGGATCGACCTCAGCCATTGCAGGATTGGCATCGGCCACCCGTGTGAAAGTTACGTTGTTACGCATAACACCATTCAAACGCCCATATTGATCACGCCCGTATTCACCACCAGGCGGATCTTCGACACGGTCATCAATGCCTGCCATCGCGAAAGCGGCACTGTTTGCGTAAGCAATATGCCCTGAAGCATTCAAAATCATGATCGGGTTCTCGGTTGAAATCGCATCCAGTTCCGCAAATGTCAGTTCCTTTGGGCCTTCCTGGACAGCGGGGTCAAAATTGCGAAAGGTTAACCAATCGCCTGGTTCTGCAGAGTCCGCGCGTTCTGCAATCAGGTTCAAGACCTGCTCGGTCGTCTGGAAGCGCGCCATGCCGACATATTCCATCAGTAAGTCCACTATCGATCCAGCAACCACATGAGTGTGAGCCTCAACAAAACCCGGCAGAAGAACTTTGCCTTCCAGATCAATGATGGTGGCGTCTTCCCCAGCGGCGGCGCGGACATTGGCCTCCATACCTACGGCCAGGATCTTTTCGTTCTGAATTGCGATTGCTTCTGCTTCGGAAAACTCAGCATCAACAGTCAAGACAGTGCCGTTCAAGAAAATCGTGGTTGTTATCGTCTTTTCGAGCGCTTTATCAGAACCCAAATCTGCCCCTAAGACATGACCAGTTGGTATATCGCCTTTCTGTAAAGCCAGCCAATCAACCGCCCCACTACAGGACCGACCTGCATTATGCGTTCCCTCACTGTCGAATTGTGAAGCGTCAAAACTAAGCTTCAGAAATTCGCTATAAAACCCATTACAGCATGTGCAGCCAAATACCTGCTTCTCCATCCCAATGCTCCGATCAATCTTCTGAGTGAGCGTTTTGCTCCATATAAGTTTTACCTATATCACGTATGGACCGCTGGACCTGCGAGAAAGTGCTGAAACGAAGCCTAATTAGTAAAGCATTAGGTCTGGTTCCCCTCAAGAAAGTCAGCAGTTTTATCTTGATAGACAAATTGCGCGAAATGATGCGGCAATAATCCAAAAGGTTTTTAGCCACCCAGCGCTAAGATTCTTTTGCATTAACAAACACACTGTCTTCCGTAATTGAAAATGCTAATTTGACCGATCGCCCAAAGCTGTCCTCCTCGCAAGTTTCGAATTCTGCGAAGTTGCAAGTTAGTTCAACGAAGCCGAACTACACCAGCAGGTTTTTAGAGATTGCCTTTGCCGTTTTCTCGACGAGTTCGAATATTTGATCATCTGAAATTGTGAATGGCGGCGCAAAAAGAATATGGTCACCATATTCCCCGTCTCGCGTTCCACTCATAGGGTAGCAAATAAGACCTGCTTCAAAGGCACGTTTTTTGACCTTTGTTGCCAGTTTTAGCGATGGATCGAATGGCTCCTTCAAACTGCGATCCTTCACAAGCTCAAGTCCAGCAAATAAACCGCGTCCGCGGATATCACCAACAATCGGACTTTGGCCCAAAAGTTCATTAAAGGCATCGAAGAGTTTTTCCGATTGCGTGGAAACTGCGGTCAGGAGATCTCTTTCAAGAATTAATTTCATCACAGCAAGCCCCGCGGCGCACGCCACAGGATGTCCTAGGTAGGTATGACCGTGTTGGAAGATACCCGATCCCTTACCGATCGTTTCATAAATAGTTTTAGAACACAGCATAGCACCTATAGGTTGATAGCCTGCGCCTAAACCTTTCGCGATGCACAAGATGTCTGGCACGATACCTTCCGCCTCGCAGGCAAAAAGGTGGCCAGTGCGTCCCATGCCGCACATAACTTCGTCCAAGATCAGTAACACGCCGTATTGCTTGCATATCTCATGGATGCGTTTGAAATAACCTTCCACTGCGGGTACGGCACCCATCGTCGCGCCGACCACAGGCTCTGCGACAAACGCCATAACCTTATCTCGGCCCAAGCGCAGGATTTCATCCTCTAGCTCTTGTGCCACACGCTGGCCATAGACAAAGGCCGTTTCACCTTCTTGCCGGTCTACGTATTCGTAGCAGCAAGAGATATGTGAAACATTAATAAGCATCGGTTCAAACTGGTGGCGCCGCCATCTATTTCCCCCCGTTGCAAGCGCGCCCAGAGTGTTACCATGATAACTTTGTTGGCGAGCGATAACGTGTTCTCGTTGCGGCTGACCGTTTTCCAGATGGTACTGCCGCGCCAGTTTCAGAGCAGCCTCAACCGCTTCAGATCCGCCTGACACGAAATATACCCGATCCAACCCCTCGGGCGCATGCTTGATCAAAAGGTCTGCGAGTTCTTCTGCAGGGTCGCTTGTAAAAAAACCAGTATGGGCAAATGCCATCTGCTCAGTTTGCGATTTGATTGCAGCGATTACTGCTGCGTCCCCATGACCAAGGCAAGACACAGCTGCTCCACCTGAACCGTCTAGATAGCGCTTTCCAGTTTCATCGATAATATAGCAACCTTCACTTGCGACTGCTTTGACAGGTGGTGCAGCAATCGTTCGCGGGAAAACGTGGCTCATAATATACCTCTTGCGGGGCTAAACCCTGCTTTTGCAGCACGCTCTACAAATGCACTAACGGAAGCTTCGTTGCTTTCAAAGACCCGACCATCCGGTGACAGGCGGTTGTTTTCAAATCCGATCCGGGCATGACCGCCGTGGTCTAGCGCAGCAAGCAAACAATCCTGTTCAGCCTGCCCAAAAGCACAAACCGACCACAGGAGATGATTGCCCCCCATAGAAGACAGAAACGGTTTTAAATCTGAAACCGAAGACTGTTGTTCCTGAGAATAGCGACCAAGAACAAAAATCGCGCGGCGATTCTGCTCTGGAATTTCCCCAGCATCAAATTTTTGAAGCAGTTCCGTAACCTCGTCCGCACTGTAAAGAATGTGCTGCACATCAATGCTTCGATGCGCCGCAACCGCATAGGTTTCCGAAAAGAGATGGGGTGACCTGGAAATTTCTCGCAAAGAAATACTGACCTCCGCGGCCGCAACATTGCTCAAACACAAAAATTGAGCTGCAACGTCGAAAGTCTCAGCCGCTTCCGTTGAAGCTTGGATCCTCAAAGTCGTTGCTTGGACAAGCTCTTCTATAACCACTGAGTACCTGTGGGGCTCAATCGAATGCTGGCCTGCCTCATCTCTAACATGCACGTGGATAGCCGTCGCACCTGCCTCTTCGCATCGGCGCGCAGTTTCTACGATCTCAGCTTGAGTAATGGGCAGCGCTGGATGATCAGCTTTTTGTAAGCGCGCTCCATTGGGTGCGACCATTAGATCAAAAGGAGTGTGCACGAGAGTAAATCCAGTCATGTGTGTAACAGTCGTGGTGAAACCTCATCACAACTGAATTACGCACAAAGTCAATCGCAGAAAAAAATAACATATGTTATTTGTCGCATTGGAGGCGAATCAATGGATCCGACACTCAAAACCAAAACGACTGCGGCTTTGAAAGAGGGCATTCTGGAGTTTTCACCCCAGATGAAGACAGCGGCGAAATACGTTATCGATTACCCATCCGACTTTGGATTAGACTCCATTAGGGAAACAGCGCGCAAGGCCCAGGTAAGCACTTACACCCTTGTAAATATGGCGAAAACACTGGGTTTTGAGAGCTATGAGTCTTTTCGCCAACCCTATCGTCATGCGCTTGTAGCCTCAGCCGCACTGCAAACTGACCCAGATTGGATCGCCTCAAATCGAGAGACTTCGGAGTTTGGCCAGATCTATGCCGACGCTGCGAAAAACGCACTTTCGATCGTCACACACTCGCTTGAACGACAGCAATTAGAAGATCTCGAAGACATTGCAGAGATGCTTATTTCTGCCAATGCTGTATATTTGACGGCTGTCAGATCTAGCTATGCCGCAGCCTATTATCTACATTACGTCGGTCGCATGGCTTTGCCCACACTGCAGTTGATTCCCCGTCATAGGAACAGTGCGATCGACGATTTAAACGATGCCAAAGAGGGAGACGTCCTGATCGCCATAACGGTGACACCCTATTCTAGAGAGACAATTGAAGCCTGTGCCTTTGCCAAGAAAAAGGGTGTAAAATTGCTGTTAATCACTGATTCAGAGGTTGTTTCGCCTGAACTGAAACCAGAACATACATTAGTCGCCTCCGTTTTGACCACACATAATTTTGGATGCTTCTCAGGGATGATGGCATTGATCGAATTGCTTATGGCGTTCCTGATGAAGCGCGGTGGATCAGCGGCTCGAGAGCGCATCAAATCTTACGAAAAACTTCGCATTGAGAATAACGCCTACTGGGTTGCACAAAAAAAACATTAGTTTTTCCGTGACATCCCATCGAACTTCTTAGAGCCTTTAGACGTGCGAAACGTCAAAGCAATGGCGTTCAGACTAAGGGAGTTTTCCATGAGAAACGTTAAGATATTTGGCGGCGTAATTGCCGCAGCGACGATTGCGATGAGTGATGTCGCGGTCGCTCAGGATCAACAATTTATTTCCATCGGCACTGGCGGCGTGACCGGCGTGTACTACCCAACAGGTGGCGCGATTTGCCGCTTAGTGAACCGCGATCGCAAAGAACATGGTATTCGATGCGCCGTCGAATCCACTGGCGGTTCCGTTTACAACATCAACACTATCAAAGCAGGTGAACTTGAGTTCGGGGTGGCCCAGTCTGATTGGCAGTTCCATGCGTTCAACGGCACATCCAAATTCGAGGACAACCCGTTCCCAGACGTGCGCGCTATGTTCTCTGTTCACCCAGAGCCCTTCACATTGCTTGTACGCGGCGACAGCGGCATCACATCCTTTGAAGAGCTTGCAGGGAAGCGTGTAAACGTCGGCAACCCAGGTTCTGGTCAGCGTGCGACCATGGAAGTTGTGATGGACGCGTTTGGAATGACCATGGACAGCTTTGCGCTCGCGACGGAGTATAAGGGCTCTGAAATGGCCAAGCAGATATGCGACGATAATATCGACGCGATGATCTATACCATCGGTCACCCAGCTGCGGCGATCAAAGAAGCTACAACAACATGTGACGTGAAGCTCGTGTCTGTCACCGGTGATGCGATCGACGGCCTTGTCGCCGACAACCCATACTACCGCGTGGCAACAATTCCGGGCGGCATGTATGCGGGCACGGACACAGAGACGACAACATTCGGTGTTGGCGCCACATTTGTAACATCTGCGGACGTGTCTGAGGACGTAGCCTACGTAGTCGCCAAAGCAGTCTTGTCCAACCTTGATGACTTCCGAGGCCTGCACCCTGCTTTTGCAAACCTTGAAGCAGCTCAAATGATCAGCGACGGCCTGTCCGCACCTCTGCACCCCGGTGCTGAGCGTGCCTACAAAGAACTGGGTCTGATGGACTAAGAACATCTTTTTGATGTTCTTAGGAAACTACGCCAGCGCGTCCCTCACGATGCGCTGGCGTTTTTGGATAAAATGAATTTCGACCGATGGGCGAGGAATGACCGACACATCCGTAAGATCCGCAGAAGACATGGTGGCCGAGGCTGATACAGGCGCCCGTAACGCGGGACCCTTTGCCGCTAAACTGATCTTTGGTCTTTGTATCGCTTGGTCGCTTTTCCAGCTCTACATTGCCTCGAAACTTCCCGGTGTGTTGGCGCAGGCAACAGGCATCAGCATATTTGCCAATATTGTAGCGCAAGCCCGTTTTGTTCACCTCGCATTTGCCATCGCCCTTGCTACACTCGCTTTCCCAATTTTTGGTCATCGCAACCGTATCCCTTGGTATGATTGGACGCTTGCGATCCTCGGGGTCGCGTCCTGTCTCTATCTCGTAGTCTTCCGATTTGAGATTGCTGACCGTCCCGGACTATGGAGCACATCCGACATCGTCATGTCCGGCATCGGTATGTTTGTTCTGATGGTTGCGGTCTACCGCTCCCTTGGTCTTCCCCTCGTGATTATTGCATCTGCCTTCCTAGCACTTGCTTTCTTCGGTGGTTATTCAGAATGGGTTGGCAGCATCACAAACTATGGTGGATCGTCCTTCAGTAAAGCGATGGGTCACTACTGGATGCAGACCGAAGGGGTCTTCGGCGTCGCTTTGGGCGTGTCCACTTCCATGATCTTCCTCTTCGTGCTCTTCGGTGCGCTGCTTGAGAAAGCAGGCGGCGGCAACTGGTTTATAAAAGTGGCGATTGCGTTACTTGGCGCTTTACGTGGCGGACCCGCGAAAGCGGCCGTGTTGTCATCGATGATGACAGGCATGATTTCTGGCTCATCCATCGCGAACACCGTGACCACGGGTACATTTACCATTCCTCTAATGAAGAGGATTGGTTTCGCACCAGAAAAAGCAGGCGCAGTCGAGGTGGCCTCCTCAACCAACGGCCAGTTAACGCCACCTGTGATGGGTGCCGCGGCCTTCCTGATGGTTGAGTACGTCAACATCCCCTACATAGAAGTCGTCAAACACGCATTCCTTCCTGCGGTAATTTCCTACATTGCCCTCTTGTATATCGTTCACCTAGAGAGCTTGAAACTGCGTCTTAAGGGTCTAAAAAAACCAGGTCGCCATATCGGTGTCGTGATGATCCTTATCCTGTTCATCACCGGCTTCCTCGCTATGGCTGCCATAACCTATTTCGTTGTTCTGTTCCGCGCGCTGCTTGAGCCGATAATGCCAGATGCCACGATCTATCCAGCGCTCGTTCTGTTGCTGGTGGCCTATCTTGCACTGCTCTTCGTTTCATCCCGCTATCCTGATGTTGTGCCGGACGACCCGAACAGCAAAGTCGTTGAGGCCCCGCGCCTGACGCCAACCTTTTGGGGCGGCGCATACTATGCTCTTCCGATCTTCGTACTGGTCTGGAACTTGATGGTCCGTACCGAAACGTTAGATCGCCTTTCGCCTGCGCTATCGGCATTCTGGGCAACCATCGTGATGATCATTGTGACCCTCACACACCGCCCTCTCAAACAAATGATGCGGGGAGCAACAAACAGCCACCTTGCTGCCTCATTGGATGGCAATAGCTTCGGCCAAGCTTTTCGCGATCTAGTTGCTGGCCTTGAAAGCGGCGCACGCAACATGATCGGAATCGGTGTTGCAACGGGTGCGGCTGGTATCATCGTTGGTACCATTTCGCTTACAGGTGCACATCAAATTATAGGTCAGGTGATTGAGACGATCGCCGGTGGTAATCTAATCATCCTCTTAGTGCTGGTAGCCATCCTATCATTGATCCTTGGGATGGGTTTACCAACCACGGCGAACTACATCGTTGTGTCATCCTTGATGGCCCCAGTGATCGTCAGCGTCGGCGCACAGTCAGGCCTGATCGTACCATTGATCGCCGTACACCTTTTTGTGTTCTACTTCGGCATCCTAGCGGATGACACACCCCCCGTAGGCCTTGCGGCCTATGCCGCCGCCGCGATCTCGCGTGGCGACCCAATCAAAACAGGTATCGTCGGCTTCAGCTATGACATTAGAACAGCGCTGTTACCGTTCATGTTCATTTTCAATACCGACCTTCTATTGATCAACGTTGGGCCATTGAAGGCGGTGTTCGTATTCTTCATCTCTCTGATCGCGATGCTGGTCTTTGCGGCGGTGACCCAAGGCTACTTCATCGCCAAGACAAGAAAGTGGGAAGCCTTAGTCATGATCCTGATCGTCTTCATGCTATTCCGACCTGATTTCTTCCTAGACCAATGGCAGGACAAATATACGGAGACAACGGGCCCCTCCATTATGACTGCTTTGGAAGAGTTGCCAACGGGTTCGACTGCACGTTTACGTATTTCAGCCCCGGACTTTGACACCGGGATCGTCGGAACAATAACCATAACACTTACGCCCGAGGCTGCTGGGTCAGGCTCTGAACGATTGGATGCCGTGGGTTTGGCAGTCTTCGAAGATGCCGATATTCTAGTCCTAGATGAGCCGTTTCCCGGCACGCCGTACTTCGATCAGCTTGCCAATGACTACGATTTCTATGGTGATATACCGGCACAAATCGAAGCCATAGAGATTGAAAATGACCGCATGGCTAAAGAAATTTTCTTCATTCCCGCATTATTGCTTTTGTTGATGATTGTCGCCATTCAACGCCCACGCGCTACGCAGCCGCCGTTTTAAAGGAGAGTGCGATGTTTAAAAAAGTGCTGATCCCCGTCGATGTCACGGCCAGAGCGGACACCCAAAAGCTCTTGAAAGCCGCCAAAACACTAACCGATGGGTGGGCATGTGAAATCCATGTGGCAACTGTTGTCCCAACGGTGTCGATGCCCATTGTCGGTTCTTACTTTGACAAGGATTTTGAGGCTGAAAGTGCGGCCGCCGCCGCAAAGGAACTTGCATCGGCCGTAGCCGATGCAAACATCGACGGACGAGAGCATGTCTTTACTGGAAGGGTCTATGACACGGTTATCAATATGGCCGCAAAGTTGGATGCAGATCTGATTGTGATAGGCGCACACCAACCAGAAGTCCGGGATTATCTGTTGGGTTCGAACGCGGCCCGTGTGGTGCGCCATTCAAAGTGCAATGTGTTGGTGCTCAGATGAGCCAATAGGATGACTTCTTTATCATTGCCACTTTAGTAATTTCAGAGCAACATTCTATCGTATAAGCCCTTCTCCTTCCCCTGTTATGACAGGCACTTAAACTGATCACAGAAGGGGGACATTGAATGGTGAAGAAACGACATTCAGATGAAGATTTTAAAGCTGCTGCGTGAGATTGAGCAAATACTTATGTCTGGTTATAACGAGGCATCGGTATGCCGCAGTGTCGCGATAGCAGACGCGAAATTCTACCAAAAAATAGAATAGACCCAAAACTAACAAAGAGCGTAATGTCAGGCAAAAGATGATGGGTTGACTGCCGAATGGCAATTAGCTGGTGTTTGCGACTGAGCAATCTATTAGCAGCAAAGTTTGACAGTGCTAAAACAACTTCATTCATCCGAGACTACAACCAATTGCAGGAGTTCATAAGGACTCAAAGAAATAGCAAATTTTGCGGTTTGAAATTCGAAGTCCGCAAACGTCGCCTGAACATCATGCTCATTGATGTAGTAAGTCTCGCCATCTACCAATATCGAGTCCGCGGGTTGCATACCTTGTCCAGGGATATATCGCATCCCATCGGATGTAGCTGGATCGTATCCAATCCGCGTGGCTGAACAGATAGAAAAATTGGGTTGGATTTCTTCAAGATCGAACTGAAGTTCGACTAGCTCGTTCGTTGGATTTGATAAATACAATACCAACTCGCCGTCACCTTCGAATGCTGCGATTTCCATATCGTCGGGTACGCTATCTAGATCAAGTTGAACCAACTCTTTGCCAGGTAGTTTTTCGGCCAATTGTTGAAAAACAGCGCCACGCAAAGTTTCTATAACGCGACCTTGATCGTCGGTGAGGACACCCTCATCTGTATGTGGGCCACCCAAATCGTTAGTGGTGTTGTGGGTTACTGGCCAAACATGGGCACCATCTGTACCCATCGCGGTCATGTTCTCAATCATTGCTACATAAGTCGATAATGCTGGCATGCCGTTGCTCGATAAATTATCGGCGTTCAGTCCCCACTCAGTAATATACAGGTCCAGCTCCTGCTGAAAACGGCCGTTCCAAATTTCAATATTGTAATCAAGGTAATTTAGTTCGCGTGGGTTGTTCTCGAAGGGTAATGGCTCAGATCGCCAATAGTAGTGTCCAACAACACCGTCGATCTGAGACTTTGAAGCGTCATTCAATTGATCGATAATGGTGTTATTTGCATCCGTAAGCCGAAGCAAAAAATCCCTGTCATCTACGTCCGCATGGAATTCCGAATTATCGTGCGTCGCACCTATTTGGATGAGGATGGCTGGGTCGCCTTGGCCTGCCTGTACAATCCCTTTCGACAGTTCCCGGATCGCAATGTCGGCCTTTTGTCCATATTCCGTTTCGCCCATTAAGCCCCAATATTCGTTTCCAATCTCGAACGCGTCAATCTTGTTACCGTATTCCTCTAGAACGAGTGTGGCCCAGTCGGCAAAATTCTCTCCGTAGCTTTCGAGCGGTGCATTGCTGGTCGGAATGACAAGCATTACATTTGAATCGACATTATCGAGAAAATTGATCAGTGCTTCACTAAGAGTACCGTCATCTGTCAGTTTTGTTATATCAAGCCAATCTTCGCCCTCCACGCCGGAATTTTCTGCTTGTCCTGCCGGAAAACGCACATTTTCAATATTGAAGGCTTTTAACGCACTTTCATAGTTTTCGGATGGTACACCGTCCTCTGTATTGATTGTGTATACAGCATTACCGCCAAACATCTCAGGGAGTACGAAATGCCCTGTTCGTTCTATGTTTGGTGCTGCAGGATCTTCTGGATCTGGCGAGTCTGAGATATCGTATGTTTGGTCATTGTCTCCTCCAAGAAGCAATAAGAAAGGCATTAAAAATAGAATAGCTTCCACAAACTTCTCCTTCCAAATCGCAATGCAATCAAGAGTTTATAAATTCTAAATATATTCAACCTTAAGATTACAAACTAGAGCAAGGCCAAAAATTTACTTTTTTGGCCTATCAAAGATGGCCTATCGCCGAGTGAGCCTTCCCCCCAAGGTTTGGACCACGACTCTCAAGGATCGGCCGTTGCTCATTCTTGGGAACCGTCCAGTTCGTTAGTAGCAGTGACAATTTCAAGAAAAGAAATTCGTCTGAAGATCGGCTTCCACCCGCACTTTCCTAACTTGTTCTACTGGCTTCGTTGCTAAAATTTGTGTGTTCCAGAAGTTTGATGAAAATGTTCTGTTCTATGCAATTTGCGTGCAAAATTGAAGTTGTCGGACCACTGGCCAATCATGCACGAACATTTAAGTTGGCCCCCCTAGGTGGAGCTGACCACGATACTAGGCAGTAATAGCTGCCTGCAGTATTCATAAGCATGATGATGCGAGAAGTATGTTAGTTTTGGGAGGCCTACGAGACTAAGTCAAATCAAAGACCTCACAGATCCAAACAGACCGTTGAGAAGAACCCAAGAGGCAAGACTGTTGCGCGGGACCAAGGTATTCCTGCCACATAAATCGGCACATAGGCCCTACTTGCCAGCGCTAATATTTGGCAAGCCAGCAAGCTCTACGCGGGGTAAGCATCTTTTACATTAAAGATAAGTACTGCAGGCGCAAAAAGCGCCCTCTGGAAAATTGAACAATCAATACCTTAACCCGATGGTAAATTTAATCTTTCAATAGACCCAGTCTAATGCATCAATGTAATTAGCTTAACTTTCCAGTTCGAACACTCTTCAGAGCGTCCGCAATATCTTTAAATAGCCAATTGCTCATCGGCTCCTTCTAATAGTTGTTTGATCATTGAGGATTCTGCCATGCGATATATCCCGACAGTGTAAGTCATATGACCATAGCCCTCGGCTTCATGACGATAGTCAGCATTCAGATGTTGGGCGAGCCATTTCCCTTGCAAGGCGGGGATAGCGGTGTCGTCGTCTGCATGCCACACACAAGCGTTTCTATGTTGAAGTTTCGTTATATCTATACCCCAGTCGAAGCAGGTGTCTTGTGCAGTTTCCCAAACACCGCCGCAGGCACCTCTAATAACAGAACGCTTCATTGACGCATGGAACCGAGACTGCAATTCTTTATCTGCTTGCACTCTAGGTAGGCCCTTCGTGATGAACCCTGCAATCCACGATGATGGAAAAACCCCGAGGACCAAATACATCAAACCAAAATACCACCCCATCCAGAAGCTTTTTAAAGCTCTCGACGTCGGTGTGAAACCTGTTCCAATTGTTTTGCCCAAGTTGACTTCTTCAACCAGGGCAGATGGAACGAGAGGAGCATTTAATCCTAAACCTATGCATCGATCGGGATAAGCCATTGCCGCAGCCATTGCATGAGGCGTGCCTTGGGAATGACCAGTGATATGGAAGCGGTCAATGTTTTCGGCCTCCAGTACTGCGGCCAAATCTTCCATCGGCCAGTCTTTAACAATTCGACCAGGCTTTTGATCCGAATAGCCGCAACCAGGCAGGCTTATAGCAAGACCTCGCACACCTAAATCTTGGCAAGCTTTCGCATACACAGTTTCTTCGAAGCCAGCCTCCAAACCTGAGCCATGTATATTTATAACGACCGGAGCGGTTAAACTTGTTTCACCATAGACTTTCCAGGCTACCGTTCGTCCATCTGTCATAGTTGCTGTCTTCATCCCTGCCGCCGTTGTCTCGTCAGAGCTCGGCATGCGCATACCGCGCGATCTTATGTAAAGGCCCCAGATCTGAAGTGAGAATATGGTAGCAACAATAAGAAAAAATCCCGCAATCAATATGTTCAATGTTTAGTCCACCAAAAGAATGTTAAGGTACACTGCCGATACCAACACTATTTATGTTTATCTAAGCTGGCAGCTTTGGTGTTCACTTTAGCATTTTCCATGTTCTCGGGAAAATAATGGAACTGAAAGCGGTCTACGGCTAAAGTCTACAAATCGATCTTGGCTAAAGAAAGAGGTTGAAGTTTATCCGTGGTTATACCCCCTCCAGCTTTAACTGTGTTCTGTCTAGCGGCTGTAATTTGCAGTAATTGGCTCTTACCTGAAATGCGTTTTCAATTTTTTGGTCAGACCTTAATAGCTCTCTCGCTTGTTGGATTTGGTGTTAGCATCATTCTGTTTTCAATTCGTAAATTCTATCAAGCCGAAACTACCGTTCTTCCGCAAGAAATGGACCATTCAACTGCTTTGGTGACCGGCGGTATTTTTCGAGTGAGCCGAAACCCGATGTATCTTGGTATGGCGGCAATTATAGCCGGTGTTGGGGTAGGTCTTGGTACATGGTTTACGTTTTTTATTCTTCCTTTTTTTGTATTCCTTATCACGAAATTCCAAATCAAACCCGAAGAAGAAGCTTTGGCTAAAATCTTTGGCGAGGAGTTTGAAGATTACAAAAATAAGGTCCGGCGTTGGATTTAAGAGTTGGGTTAAGCCCTTTGTGAACGGTACAAGAATTGTCTGTCAGAAAGTTGTTGTGTCAGCTTTCTGTTATTGAGATTTAGAAGAACCATAAAGAGTGTTGATTGTGAGCCCAGAATATCACACGCAATCTAAGTAAGTTCTGCTGTGAGGCTTTCTAAAATGTCCATTCGCATCATAGGTGCAATTGGACAAAAGACTGTTAGGAATAGCCATAAGCAGGTTGGATATACGAACGAATAGTTAAGATATCCGTTTATAAGCCTAAAAACCAATTTCTACACGCTATTTTCGACCTCATCGGCGTTTCACCTGCATCGTGTTGCTTACAGCTGCGCGCTTACCATTAGTATGGAAAGAGGAAAAAGTAGTTTTAAGATTGATATTGGTTTTAAGCGCTATCGCGTTTTCGTCAAATTCTCTACACGCAGCAACAATTTCTGACGTGGGCACTGTTGAATTTGGTTCGGGCTTTGTTAGTAGCAGCGGCGGGCCTTTAGTAAGTTCTTTTCACCCTAGCTACGCGTCAAACAATTCGGCATCCGAATGGGTTTGGGATGAAAATTGGCGATGAGCCCTGTTACCTTTTCCCACGAATTTAATTTGACGGGTTTTAATGTCAGTACCGCAACGCTTAGCGGTGTTTGGGGGGTCGACAATATAGGTAAAGCATACTTGAACGGAGCTGAAATTAGCTCAATTACCTATGGATATCCGGCTTTCCAAACGTTGACTGAGTATAGCGCCACGTCTGGTTTCGTTGAAGGCTTGAATAGTCTTTACTTCGTCGTTGAAAACACAGGTTCATACATTTCACGCAATCCTGCTGCATTTCGTGCTGAAGCGCTAATCGAAGCAACACCTATACCTGTCCCGGCATCTTTTCCTTTATTAATTGCAGCAATCGCTGGATTTTGCGTCGTTGGTCGTCACCGTATTTTCTCGACCATATGATTGGTCAGATAGATCGCACAAAGACACGAGAACAATGTTTGGGCGCTCTAAAATTTTGTTCTTGATCTTCATTCAACCATTAAAATGAAGGTCGACCCGTGCTCGATGTAAAAGTTTTCGAGCGCGGGTCCGACGTGTTTTCTAGGCTTGTTGTTTTCTCTGACGGCGAGACACAAAACCAAATCCAGCAAGAACCGTTCCCATCAACACAAACCCTGCTGGGAGAGGTACTGGCGCCAGCTGCTCAGCCGCTAGCTCTGCTTTTTGTGCAATGAACCCATGAGTTGTGTCAGTAGGGTGGAACGGATCATAGTAGAAAAACCCGTTTGCATTAGCCAAATCACAGCCGTTTACAAAAGTCTGCCCGTCGAAGCATGCATCCTCATCATTGGTGTAGTCAATGGTACGTTTAGCCTCTAGTGCAAGGGTCGGGACGTCAATAAATGCCAAGTCGATTAGCTCGTTCAAGGTTACGCCTTGCGCGTCTTCCGCCTCTCCAATTCCAACCAGAGCACGGTTGAACTCTGTAGTGAGAAAACTTGCAAATGCGGCACCCTCAACACCACTAGCTTTGGCTAGCGGGGTGTCGCCAATGTCTGGCGACGTAAACACTAACGCTTGATCAAAACCAGTAGTTGCCAGTGCAGCTAGGCCGGTTGCCAATGCCGTAACGCCCTCAGTGAGCCGATTTAAGGCGTTTGAGGGGTCTCCAAACAAAGCATTGGCAATATCATTTCCACCTAACCACACTATGGCAAGTGCGCTATCGCCCAAGGTTTGATTGGTTCCCATGAAGGTCTCGATTTGCTCCATGAAGTCGCCACCGCCATCTGTTTTCGCAGTCGCACCAGAAACCGCAAAATTATTGGTGGATGGATCATCGTAGCCTAATTTTACCGCCCAAGTATCGCCGTTTGTGACTTGGTCGTTAGGATAGATAAAGCTTGTTGGTGGTCCAAAATTATTGACGGGGTCGCTCAGACTGTCCCCAAATATGACAACATCACTAAATCCATATTGCTCTAGCGTAGAAGCACTTACTGTTGCTGCTGAAATCCCGCTTGCTACGCTCAAAGTCGCGATTAAACCAAGTTTCTTGAGTTTCATTATAACCCCCCAATTGTTACTTTTGTAATATTAGTTCACATGCGCCAAGATTTCTCGCTTAACCTTGCGTAAACGAGAATAAGAATAGTATTAGTTCAACTGAAGATAGTATCAATCTGAGGAAAGATACTTGGTGTTGATCCTCATTCTTTGAATTGGTCCGCGCCTCTCGTTAGAAAACGGAAGATCACGGGTTTGGATCTAGTACTAGCGAAAGAGTTCTATGTACGGAGGCCGCATCGCAGGTAAGGCGGCGTGAAGGGCTCAGTAGTTTCCCCGTGCAGCCTCAGATAGGATCAACTTGTCCAGCGTCAGGTCAGACACGGCTCGACGCAGTCGGTCATTCTCCTTCTGAAGCCTCTTTAGTTCCTTCA
>Ga0189286_100161_pt1 | contig 35537 bp, 33 predicted proteins | sample UW69minimetaG_FD_130330 | JGI IMG/M metagenome (GOLD analysis project Ga0189286, IMG submission 130330) | Marine microbial communities from the Costa Rica Dome - UW69 mini metaG | ecosystem: Environmental > Aquatic > Marine > Oceanic > Photic zone | place: Costa Rica: the Eastern Pacific...
CTTCCAAGTGCCTTCAGCCGCCCGAATCCTTCTCTCGCTGACTGAGCTGAATAACGTTGCCTTCCGGGTCGATCACATCCTGCAAGACCGCACCACGGAAACGCCATCGCCCAGCCTCAGGCAACAAACCACCACCTTGATCCTCAACGCTGGAAAGCGCACCGTCGAGTGACCCGACTTGTACAACCGGCTTGATGGCTGTCACAGAGCGCGCAATCGGTGGGGTCTCGATGACGGTGGTGGAAGCGATATGATCCGGCGCTTGAACCAGCGTCAGAGTCGTATCTCCTTGGCCAATGACAACATATTCACCCGGGCATTGCTCCGCGACTTCGCCGCCCAACTCGGTATAGAACCGGGTCAAGCGGTCCAAGTTTATTAAATATATTACTGCACCTTGGAGCAAGGCTCACCCCCCATTTATGTGCCCTCAAAGCCCCTCAGGCTTGCCCACCACCACAAATTGCAGTTTCTCCGGCGCCAGCAGCTCTCCGGCCACGCGTTTCACATCTTCCACCGTGACTGCATCCACGTTGTCGTTGCGGGTGGCGATATAGTCGATCGGCATGTTGTCCATCTGCATGGAAACCATGATCGTCGCAATTGCGCCGTTGCCGTCAAACCGCAGCGGATAAGCCCCGGTCAGCAGCGCCTTGGCTTTGGCGACCTCGTCTTCGGTCGGGCCTTCGGCGGCCATCAAAGCCCATTCATCCTGAATGACCTCAATCGCCTCCGCCACGCGGTCATTGGCGGAGGACACGCTGCCCATGTAGACGTTCGCCAGATCGCGCAGCACGATGTAACTGTAGACCCCATAGGACAGCCCGCGCTTGACCCGGACTTCCTCCATCAGACGGCTTTCAAAGCCGCCGCCGCCCAAGATGGTGTTGAGCACATAGGCGGCAAAGAAATCCTCATCATCGCGGTCAATGCCGTTCTGGGCAAACATCGCCACCGACTGCGGCGTATCAAAATCCACCACATCGACGCCGCCCATGATGTCCACTTTCGCCGGGCCCGGCATCGGTGCGCCGGTCTCTGGCAGGTCGCCCAACAGTGCATCCAGCACCGGCCCCAGCTCTTCGGCGGTGATGTCGCCCACCACGCCAACAAACAGCCGGTCTTTGGCCATCGCACCTTTGTGCGCGGCGATCATGTCTTCGCGCGTCAGGTGGATCACGCTTTCAATCGTGCCTTCGCCCGCGCTGCCATAGGGGTGATCGCCGTAAATGATCTCTGCCATGCGCGCGCCGGCAATCTTATCCGGGTCTTTCAGATCAGAGCGCAGGCCAGAGAGCACCTGTTCGCGCACCCGGTCCAGCGCATCCTGCGGGAAGCTCGGCGCCACCAAGGATTTGCGCAGCAGGGCCAGCGCCTCATCGCGGTTCTCGGTCAGCACCCGCGCCGAAATCGACACCGCGTCTGCATGGCTGTCATAACCAAACTGCGCCGCCAGCTCTTCGCTCGCCTTGGCAAAGGCCTGCGCGTCCATGTCGCCGGTGCCTTCTTCCAACAGCCCCACCATCAGGTTGGTCGCCCCACGCGCGCCCTCGGCGTCCAGCGAGGTGCCGCCTTTGAAACGGATTTCCAGCGCAACAAAGGGGATCGACGGCTCTTCGACCAACCAGGCGTTGATGCCACCGGGAGAAGTGACTTCCTTGATGTTGATTTCCGCCCAGGCGGGCACAGCCATAAACAGCGTCACACATGTGATGAAAGCACGGATCATTGCGCCGCCTCCTCTTCTGTCAACAGCCAGCCGGTCACCGACTTTTTCCGGTCAAAGATCATCTCCGCCGCCGCCATGATTTCCTCAGACGTGATCGACTGCAAAATCTCCGGCCATACCTGAATGTCGGCAATGGTAAGACCCGAGGTCAGCCCGCGGCCATAGCGGTTGGCCACGCTGTCCACATTGTCGCGTTCATAAATCTGGCTGGCACGCAACTGCATCTTGATGCGCTCCAAATGCGCCTCATCCACACCGGTCTCCATGAACTCCGCCACAACTGCGTCCATCGCATCCTCGGCCTCCTGCATGCCGATGCCCGGCGCGGGCACGGTCAGCAGGTTAAACGTCGTCGCATCCAGCGAAGTCCCACGATACCAGGCCGTGGCGTAGATCGAGTTCTTGTCCTCAAACTGCAGCTTCTGGCTCAGAACCGAGGTCTGCCCGCCCCCCAAAAGCTCCGCCAGCAAGGTCAGCGCCGCCGCGCCGCGCTGGTCCCCCGGGTTGCGCTCTGGCGCAAGATAAGACCGCGTCACATAAGGCTGCGCCACGCGCGCATCATAGAACTCCATCCGCCGCGCACTGGTCTGGGGTGGTTCACTGGGCCGCGCCCGCTCGGGAAGGTCCGGATTGGCCGGGATCACGCCATAGTACTGCTCTGCCAGCGCCTTGACCTCTTCGGGGTCCACATCCCCCGCCACAATCAGGATGGCGTTGTTGGGCGCGTAGTAGGTGCCGTAATAGTCCAGCGCGTCCTCAAGCCCAAGCGCCTCCATCTCGTGCCGCCAGCCGATGATCGGAATGCCATAGCGGTGGTTCAGATACTGCGCCGCATTGAGTTGTTCGCGGAACAACGCGCCGGGGTTGTTCTCAACCCGTTGGTTGCGCTCCTCAATGATGACGTCGCGCTCGGTCAGGATCTCCTCTTCGCCAAGCCGGATATTGACCATCCGGTCGCTCTCCATCGACATCATCAACTCCAGCCGATCCGCCGCAACCCGCTGGTGATAGGCGGTCACGTCGTAACTGGTAAACGCGTTGTCCCGCCCGCCGTTGGCCGCCACGGTGGCGGAAAACTCACCGGATTCGAGCTTATCTGTGGCCTTAAACAACAGATGCTCCAGAAAATGCGCCACGCCGGACACGCCGGGCTTCTCATCGGCTGATCCCGCCTTGTACCAGACCATATGCATCACCACCGGTGCCCGGTGATCCTCGACCACCACCACCTGCATGCCGTTCTCCAGCATAAAATCGGTGACCTGATCCTCCGCTTGCGCGGGCAGCGCTATCGCCGCCCCCATCGCCAGCGCACAGACAAAGCGTCGCAACATCCAATAACCTCCTCAAAACAGGCTTGCACAAATAGTTACGCCCCCGAAGGGGCGCTGCAAGGGATCAAACGAATTTGTGAGCGATTTTAAGCGCAAAGCCGCCTGTGGACTTATTCGCCCACCGGTGCCGCAGGGGTCCGTGCGCCCGCACGTTTCCACTTCCACCACTCATCGCGGTAGTCCAGCGCCTGGCGTTTGTAGACGTCCTCATAAAGACCCTTCTTGCTGATCCGCAGCCAGGTGCCACGGCCCCGCTTGCGCCGGAACTCTTCGTCCTCTGCCAAAACGGTCGCGCGAATATTCGCGTCACGCCCCAAACGGGACGAGTAGTTCACAAGGTTGCCGTCGCTGGCCGGAATGCCGGTGTTGTAAGGGCTGCGCGCGGAGGCTTTGCCGCCCAGCGCCGCCACCGCATCGCCCAATGGGTCCTGATCGGTGCGGTTCACACCACCCGGCGTGGGCGCAGGCAAGGCCGCATAATCTTTCGGCTGGGTCAGTTCTTTGGCAGGCATGATGGTGAATTCATCCGGCCCATCGCCACTTGGTGCATTCGAGTGCAGCGTGTTCTTACCCGAACAGGCCGCCAAACCAACAGCAGCCACTCCCAAAATCAAAAGACGCAAAAGCTTCATTTGCCCCACTCCACGAAACTTGGGCAAACCTTTAGCGCATCCTGACAGGAAGGTCACGCCTCAGTTTTCTTGCCCCCAAACACCACCAGCCCGATGGCGCCTGCAAAGATCCACACATCCGCGAGGTTAAACGCATAAGGATTGTTAATCCCACAGCACGACATGTTAAGAAAATCAACCACAGCGCCAAAAAGCAGCCGGTCGATCACATTTCCGAGCGCACCGCCAATCAGGAAACCAGCACTGATCATGCCCCATTTGCCCGGCGGATCTTTGCGCACCCAATGCAGCACAAAGCCGCAAATCACAAAGGCCAGCGCAATCAGCACCCATTTGGCCGCCGCAGGGCTGTCAGAGAACAGGCCAAAATTGATGCCGCGGTTCCATGCCATGTGAAACTGCAGAAACGGCGGCAGCACCTCAATATGCGTTACCTCACGCAGGTTCAGCCAGTTGAGCACAAGAAACTTGCTCGCCTGATCGGTGATGAAGGCCCAAAAGCCTGCCCAAAACACAAGACGCATCACGTCGCGTCTCCTTCTCTGCCTGTCTGCCTCGTGCGCCGTTCCGTGTTGTCCCCAGAATCTTGCGCCTTGATTGTTAGCGCCCATGCTACGCCACTTTTGGGCGGCGCAACAAGGGTGTGACCCGAGATCAGAGCATTTCCAACCGCAGGCCTTTTGTATTTGAGGTCACATTTAGTGACGGAAGTGACGCATTCCGGTAAAGACCATCGCCAGACCGGCCTCATCCGCCGCCTTGATCACTTCCTCATCACGCATGGAGCCACCTGGCTGAATCACACAGGTGCCTCCGGCCGCTGCCGCTTCCAACAAACCGTCGGCAAACGGGAAGAACGCATCAGAGGCCACCGCAGAGCCTTTGGCCGGGCTCTCGTCCATGCCCAGTTCATCCGCCATGCGCTGTGCTTTGGACGCGGCCACGTTGGCACTGTCCAGACGGCTCATCTGGCCCGCGCCAACACCTACGGTCGCGCCACCTTTGACATAAACAATCGCGTTGGACTTCACGTGCTTGGCAACTTTCCAGGCAAAGAACAGATCATCCAGTTGCTCATCCGTCGGCGCGACTTTGGTCACCACCTTCAGATCGTCTTTGCTGACATAGCCCACGTCTTTGTCCTGCACCAGCACACCACCGGCAACCTGCTTATAAGCAGTGATTGGCGCGCGAGGATCTGGCAGACCATCGGTCAGCAGCAGACGCAGGTTTTTCTTCGCCGCGAAGATTTCCTTGGCTTCCTCAGACGCGCCCGGCGCAATCACCACCTCGGTGAAGATTTCCACAATCTTGCTGGCGGTCTCTGCGTCCAGCGGCTGGTTCAGCGCCACAATGCCGCCAAAGGCCGATGTGCGGTCACAGTCAAAGGCCTTCTGGTAAGCCTCAACCAAAGTTGCACCCACGGCCACACCACAGGGGTTGGCGTGTTTGATGATCGCCACAGCCGGGCTCACCGCTGGGTCAAACTCGCTCACCAGCTCAAACGCCGCATCGGTGTCATTGATGTTGTTGTAGGAGAGCTCTTTGCCCTGCAACTGGGTCGCAGTCGCCACCCCCGGACGGCCGGAACCATCGGTGTAAAACGCCGCTTTCTGGTGGCTGTTTTCGCCATACCGCAGGGTCTGCTTCAGCTCACCGGCAAAGGCACGACGCTTGGGCGCTTCCAATTCCAACTGCTCTGCCATCCATGTGGACACTGCCGCGTCATAAGCTGCGGTGCGCGCATAAGCTTTCTGAGACAGCTTGCGACGGAACTTCGGGCAGGTTGCACCGTCGTGCTGATCCATATCGCCCAGCAACTTGTCGTAGTCTTCCACGTCCACAATCACGTTCACAAAAGCCGCGTTTTTTGCTGCCGCGCGGATCATCGCCGGGCCGCCAATGTCGATGTTCTCGATGCATGTGTCATAGTCCGCACCCGCTGCCACAGTGGCCTCAAACGGGTAGAGGTTCACCACCAACAGGTCGATGCCAGCAATGCCGTGTTCGTCCATCGCCGCAACGTGGTCATCATTGTCGCGCAGCGCCAGCAGGCCGCCGTGCACCTTCGGATGCAGCGTCTTCACGCGCCCATCCATCATCTCCGGGAAGCCGGTGACCTCGGACACGTCTTTCACCGCGAGCCCCGCATCGCGCATCGCTTTGGCGGACCCGCCGGTGGAGAGCAGCTCCACGCCGCGGTCTGAAAGGGCTTTGGCGAGGTCGATCAGGCCGGTCTTGTCAGACACGGAAATCAGGGCGCGGCGAATAGGCTGGAGGTCGCTCATCGGGATAGGGTCCTTGGGCTCAGGTGTTCAAATCCATTTCGTCCCGGTTCAGGTCCCTGATTGCCACATTGGTCTCATGCGCTTTGCTCAGCGACCACCGGATGCGGGTCGCATACTCCATTGCCACGCCAGATAGAACGATTTGTTTGGTCGCACGCGGCTTTAATCGCCCTTTTTCGAGGAAAACACTGGCATCGAGCCGCATTTTGGCGATCGCATCGTGCCGGAACACCCAAAGTTCGCCGCTTTTGAGCGCAATCGACACCGCCGCGCCGCCCATATCAAGCGAGGCATCGACCTCAGGATGCAAGTGAAACGCGATTTCGAAGGGGATTCCCTGCAACGCGCCTTCGTCCATCGCTTTGTCAAACCGCCGCTTGGCCGAATCTTCCATCGCGATGATCAGGTCTTCGCCCGCCATGCCACGGCCGTCAGAGGTCAACTCAAGCGTCCGCGCATGGGTCAGCCCATGCGATGCGATATAGCCGTCATGCCCGCCCTCAAACCGCAGCCCGTCCGGCGCTTGACTCATCTGAATCGGCACATCTTTGGGCGCATCCACCAGCTGCTCTTCGCGCCAGCCACGCCCTTCTTGCCCAAGACGCGCGCTCGACAGCTCATCAATGGTGACCGTGGAATGCGACGGCGTCGCCCGTCCAAACCGACGCCAGTCTTCACCAAAACTCGCCCCAGAGCCGCAGTTCACCACCAAAGGCCGCCGTCCGCTGGTCAGTTCAAACGCCAGCGTGGACGCATGCGCATTAAGCGAGCTTGGCCCGGTTGGCGGCGGGCTGGCGTCAATCACCACGCTGGTGCGCCCGGCAGACAGCCGCGCATAGCCCATCGCCAAGCCATCCGCCTGCCTTGTCTTGTTGCCACTCTCCGCCAGCGCGGAATCCAGCCGCCCTTCCATGCCGCGCCCACCGCCGTGAAACCGCGCCAAGCCGCCGTCAGAATGGCGCAATGTGCGGAGAGTCGGCGCAATGCGCTCAATCGCCTGCATATGCATCGCCGATGGCCTGCGCCCCGCTTCCTTGAGCGCTGTCGCCGCCCAGGTCAGCAATGTGAAAACTTCGAGAAGTTCCTCTGGATTGCGGGTCGGAATCCCACCTTCCTCATCCACTTGACGCTCACATTCCTTGTCCAGCGCCTTGAGCGCCTGCTCCACATGCTGCGCCATGCCTTCCAGCGCCAGCCCAGCGTAGATCAGCCCGGTGAGCGCCTCAAACCGCGGCAAACCCGGCACGGTTTTGTGCCAGCGTTTGGAGAGAAAAATCGTCTGCTGAGCCAGCGAGCGATAAAAATCCTCGGACTGCGCCGAATCTCGCGCCCGCAGCAGGAAAATCGCATGGCTGATCCAGCGGATCAGCCGCCGTCCCGCCAAATCCGGAATCCACCCGGGCCCCGAGCCACGCCCATAGCGGTCAATCCAGCGCCAGACCCATTCCTGCGCCCGCTCCCGTGCGGGCATGTCCCCCACGGCGGCCAGATCATCCAGCCAGGCAAACCCGTGCTGTTCCTCGGCAAAGACATCATCGGGCACGTTGATGTCCCACATCGACGTTTTGGGCGCGCTGATCAAATGGCCCGCAAACAGGAAATTGCCCGCCACCAACTGCTTACCCCGGGCAAACAGCCCAATGGTGCGCGGTTCCGGCATGCTGGTGAAGCCCGTCGCGGGCCGCGCACGGGTGCTGATCCGGGCCGCCACACGGTGGTTAAACCGTGTCCAGCGCGCCGATATGCTTTCTGGTTTGGACATCCACTCTGCCTCTACGCTCTCTGGCGTTTGGCGTGAGTGTAGCGAGGTGTTAGCGCTGAGTCACCGATTGAATCGGTCTGATACAGAAACCAGGGCGGTGCCTGCCTGGGTAGGCGCAATTGCACCTGCCATTGGGGCAGGCAGGCGCAGCCCGTCCTCTCGGCCGGGCAAAGTGTTTGCCTGTATCACTGACCCTTGCGCAGCAAAGCCACGTAAAACCCGTCCATACCGCCTTTGTCTGCCCAATAATCAGGCCGCAACCGCAGACCGCCTTCTTCCGTGACCCAGGCCGGATCAACCCCGTCAACCAGCACAGCCTCGCGATCCACGGTCACATCCGCCCAGCGTTCCACGGCTTCTTCCACTTGCACTTCGCCTTCATCCGGCAGCAACGAGCAGGTGCAAAATACTAGCCGCCCGCCGGGCTTGAGCAGGCCGATGGCGTGATCCAAAAACACTTCCTGCATGCCAATCAGATCGCCAAACTCGCTGCCATCTTTGGCAAAGGGCAAATCCGGGTGGCGGCGAATGGTGCCGGTGGCCGAACAGGGCGCGTCCAGCAGGATTGCGTCATACTGGCCTTCCTGCGCCATCACATCACCCACCACCACATTGGCCTTGAGCTGCACCCGCTTCATGTTTTCTTGAAGCCGCTCCATCCGCGCCGGGTTGTCGTCCACGGCTGTGACTTTCGCTCCAGCGGCCGCCACCTGCATGGTCTTCCCGCCAGGCGCGGCACAGAGGTCGAGCACCTTCTCGCCCGGTTGCACATTCAACACCCGCGCCGGAATGGCTGCGGCGGCGTCCTGTACCCACCACGCGCCTTGCTTGAAGCCCGCAAGCGCCGTGACCTGTCCGGCATCCTGCAAACGCACCGATCCAGTGGGCAGCAACTCGCCCCCCACAGCCTCGGCCACCGCCGCCGCATCATCCTTGGCTGTCAAATCCAGCGGCGCCCCGGCAAAATGCGCCGCTTCAATGCTGAGCATAACCTCATTGCCATAGGCCTGCGCCAACGGTTTGCGCAGCCACTTGGGCAAGCGCGGCACCCGCAGCTTCTCCCACTCGTCCACACCTTTGTCTGCCACCTTGCGCAGCACCGCGTTGGTCAGACCTTTCATGCCCGCCGTGCGTTTACCTTTGGCGACAATCTCCACCGCGTCATTGATCACGCCGTGCGCAGCCCCGCCCTGACACAGCTCCACCGTCGCCATGCGCAGCACGTTCTGCACCGTGATCGCCGGAGTCTTCTTCAGATGTTTCTGCAAAATCCGGTCGGCCCGCTCCAGATTGCGCAGGGTCTCGGTCGCCAACCGCTGCGCCCGCGCACGGTCTTCCGGCACCAGCTTCTGCAGCGCCCCACCACCAATCACCTCCGACAACAGCCGCCCTTTGTCCATAACCTGATCAAGCAGATACACGGCACTGCGGCGGGCTTGGTTACCGGATTTGGACATACAGACATTCCTTGCGGGGTTGAGAACAGCGGACGGGCGCGTATATCAAGGCATAAGCCTGAAAGGAACCCTCTCATGACGGACACCCCCGAGATCCGCGACGACCTGCCCGAAGTCGCAAAACGCGCGCTGGCCGAGGCCGAAGAGCGTCGCAAAAAGGCCAAAGAGCTAGAGCTGCCTACCGAGCTTGGTGGCCGCGATGGACCAGAGCCAGTGCGCTATGGCGACTGGGAGAAAAAAGGCCTCGCCATCGATTTCTAGGCTGGTCCTAGTCCTCAAATGGCATCCCGGCAGCGGAAAGGTGATATCTAATGATGTCGCCTTCATTGGGGTCCTGAAAAAACATACTTGCCACAACTTCCGTGCGCAACGTAGGCCACGTTTCTTGAATTTCCGCGACAAGCCCCTCAGCAGCCTCTTGCTGTGCGGCTGCTTGGTAGGCTGCAGCCAAATACAGCATCGACGCTATATTGTGCGCCTCCCCACTTTCTGCACCTGCCTCCAGCACGCGCACCGTCGTATCGTGATCCCCAATGTGAAAGCTGGCAAACGCATAAACCCGTTCTCGGATCAGTCTGATGGGATCATCTGGCATTATCTTGTCAGGCCCATTCGCGACTCGCACCTCTTCAAATCGCCCCGTGAAATGCGCGATCATGGCGTAAGCATGCGCGACCAATCCGTCATCACCCCCAGTCGCATACGCAGTCTTTGAGAGCTGAACGGCTGTTTCGTAGTCGTCCGACGCCAACGCGACAAAAGCAGCGCTGGCAAGCACCCAACTGTCATTTGGTGCTAACGACATGGACCGTTCACTAAGCGTTTCAGCCTCCTGTAAGTAGCGGCGGGAAAGGCCGCCTCCAGTGGTCATATCCGCCATGCTCGCCAGAGAAAAAGCCGCCGTTGCATAACCCCAAGCAAAGTCTGGATCACGTTCCATCGCCGTTTTTGACAGGAAAATCGCTACTTTCTGACGATCAAAATCAAGCATTGGATATTGATAAATTCGCGCATGATCAATCAACTCCACCGCGGACATGCCTCCAATGTCCATCGGCAGTTCGATATCGTCCGTCACAAGATCAGAGATGTCTTTTGGCCAATCGTCCTGCGGTCCCTCCACCACGCCGGTCGGAGTCAATTCCATCACCACCCAACCAATGGCTGAGGCAATCAACGCCCCGATCAGGATCAACATGCGCATGGAGGTCTTGGGGCCGGTTGTGTCTCGGGGTTTCGGCTTTGCTTCCCACATCTCAAAGCGCAGACCACAGCTGCGCGGATCGACAAACACCCGTATCGGATCATCCGCACCGTCACCATCGTAGTACTCGGTTAGCTTCTCAGACAGACGCGCCATTGCCCACGTCAGCTTCTGCGCGGCTTCCCCTTCGGACCGATCCGCATAGAACTTCGCAATCACCGCTGCGCGGCTGCCCTGCTTGGCCCGCCCGGCCAAATCCTCATCCACCAGGAACCGAAGCAGCTTTTCCTGCTGTTTGGCCAGATGAAAGATCTGGCTGCCACAAACACGCCCGGTGGCAACCCGGATCACATCCGGAGCTATTCTGTAGGTCATACCACTGGACTCGTTAGGACTTGGCATTGATGCACAATCCCCCCGAAATCTTAAAAATCCACTCAACCGACCGTTCTGGACAGTGTTCCACCAAGATCAAGTCTGTCCTGCCCGGCACAGTATTGCAAATCTGCACTCCGTTGCGCCCATCGCCCTGAGGGCGCACGCCACGTTTAGATCCACTCAATCGCAACAGCGCGTGCCTTGTTTACAACGGCCTTTGCGCAAAATCGCACCGACGCGATACCGACGCAAAACAGCCGCGATACCGAAGGGCAAAAAGTGAAACGAGTCGGAATGTTACCCCCGATTCGCCCTTGTCTACAGCCCAAGCGCCTGCCGACGTTCCTCGGCAAAGCCCTGCACCAAGCGGTCCGCCACCAGCGCCAGGATCGCCATTGCTGCCCCAGCCGTGATGCCAAGTCCGACGTCTGCCTGCCCCAACGCCAGATAAATCGACTGTCCCAGCCCCGTGGTGCCGATCAGCGCGGCAATCACCAACATGGCAAAGGCATAGAGAATGGTCTGGTTCAACCCAAGCAGGATGGTCGGTGCCGCAAAGGGCGCGCGCACCTCAAACATGGTCTGCCACTTGCCCGCCCCGCTGGCGGTGGCCGCCTCCAGGATCTCATCGGGCGTGCTGGTCAAACCGTGTCGCGTGTAGCGGATCATCGGCACCACAGCATACATGCAAATGGCGAGAAACGCTGAGAATTCTCCGATCTGAAAGAACATCAGCACCGGGATCAGGAAGACAAACAACGGGATGGTTTGCAGCAGGTCACAGATCGGTCGGATGATGGCCCAGGCTGTGCTGCTCATGGCGCTCCACAGCCCCAAGGCGCCTCCGACGATAGCGCAGGCAAACACGGCTGCCCCAGACAGGTACAGGGACAACAGCGCCCGCTCCCACAGGCCGGAAATCAGCACCAGCCCTAGAAGGATCACCGCCAGCCGTGCAAGCTTCCACCCGCCAGCAACCCAGCCGATTGCACCGGCACCAAAGATCACCACCGGCCAGGCCAGATGCGCAATCCCGATCTCCGCCACATAGGCCAGAATCATCACTACCAGCCCTGCGGTCACACGGCCTTTCAGGATCAAAATCAATGAGATAACCGCAGACACGCCGTAAAGCATGGCCGTGTGTTTCGCGGTCCAGAGGAAGCCCCAGGTGAAAGGCAATACCGCCTCCGCAAGACCAATCCGCAGCGGCAAAAGCCCGTAGAACATGGAGGTTTTTTTGACCGTGTCCAGCGTCGCGCCGTGGTTTCCGGTGAAAGTGCCGACACCTGTATCGACCCAAGCTGCGATACCGTCCAGCGCGGCAAACCCGCTTGGCGACCAGCCTGCAAACACGGCCCAGAGCGTCACCAAAAGACCAGCGCCAAGAATGCCAAAAGCCACTTTGCGATCCTGCTGCGGACGCGGTTCGGCCAAGGCGGCAGACATACGGTCAATGATGATGGCAAAGACCACAATCACAGATCCCGCCAAAAACGCCTGCCCAAACAACGCCTTGCGCATGGTCAGCAGCACTTCCCAGCCGATGTCCTGAAACCCGCCAATCACCGCTGCGATGATCACCATCGACAGCGCCGCCATCAGACATTGGTTTACGCCAATCATGATCTGCTGCGTCGCTGCCGGCAGTTCCACAAGGAACAACTGCTGCCGCCGTGTGCCGCCAGACATCACAGCCGCTTCGCGGATTTCCGTATCCACCCGTTCCAGCCCCAACAACACATTGCGCGCCATCGGTGGCGCCGCATAGATCGCCGAAGCGATCAACCCCACCACGGGTCCAAAGCCAAAAAGCACAAGCAGAGGCGTGAGATAGGCAAAGGTTGGAACCGTCTGCATCACGTCCAAGAGCGCGTTCACCGCGCCCTTCACACGCGGAAACTCAAAGGCTGCAATGCCAATCGTCGTGCCAAGGAAGAGCGCCAAAGGCACCGAAACTGCAACTAGGGCCAGCGTGTTCATGCCCTCGGTCCAGTAACCGGAGAACACCACAAACATCAGCCCAAAGAAGCCCAGCGCCGCCATGCGCAGCCCACCAATGATCCAGCCGAGCGCGGTCACCAGCGCCACGGTCATGGGCCAGGGTAAGGCGTTCAGGAGCCAACCAACCCCTTCCATTGGGTAGCTCACCAAAAAGGTGAAGGTGCGGGCTATGGGTTTGAAAACATCAAGAAAACCACCCACCAGAAAGGTCATCCAGTCGGACATTGGCACGGTCAAGGCTGCAGGCCATTTCACCAGCCACTCAAACTGCGTCCCAAGCAGGCGGCATACCAAAGCAATCGCCAGCACAAACAACGCCGCCTGACTGCCATGTGTCAGCGCCAGCTTGCGTCCGGCACTAGCTGACACGGCCTCCGCCGCACTCATGTTTCTTCCGCCTGCAAAGCATTGGCCAACTCATGCGGATGCACGGCGCCAATAACTTTGCCCGCCGCATCCCGCACCGGTACAGGTTCATAAAGCTCCATGCATTTGGTCAGGGCTGTATCCAGCGTCATACCCACTTTGATGCCCGGATCATCCGGCATGTTGTCGGGAATGCCATCCATAAGAATGGACTCAACGCACGCATGCCGCCCCTTGGGCACATCCTTGGAGAACTCGGCGACATAGTCATCCACCGGATGCAGTACAATCTCTTCGGGCGTGCCGATCTGCACAATTTCACCATCGCGCATGATGGCAATCCGGTCGGCCAGTTTTAAGGCCTCCTGAATGTCGTGCGTGATGAAAACAATGGATTTTTTCAGGGTCGCCTGAATGTTGAGGAACTCATCCTGCAGCTGGCGGCGGATCAACGGATCGAGCGCAGAGAAGGGCTCATCCAGGAACCAGATGTCAGGATTCACCGCCAGTGAGCGGGCAATGCCAACCCGCTGCCGCTGACCACCGGACAAGTTACGCGGATAAGTGTCCTCCCGGCCTTTCAGGCCCACAAGTTCCAGCACTTCCAAGGCCCGCGCCCGACGCTCCGCCTTGCCCGCGCCCTGCATTTTGAGGGGAAAGGCCACGTTGTTGGCCACCGTCATATGCGGGAACAATCCAAAATGCTGGAACACCATGCCCAGCTTTTGACGGCGCAGGTCGATCAGACGTTTGTCACTGGCCTGAAGAATATCCTCACCATCAATGCGCACCGACCCGGCTGTCGGCTCGATCAGCCGCGAGATGCAGCGGATCAGAGTCGATTTGCCAGAGCCCGAAAGCCCCATAATCACAAAGAGTTCGCCGGATTTAACCTCAAAATTCGCCGCACGCACGGCAGGAATGAGGGTCTTGTCCTTGAGCTCTTTCGCAATGGCTTTGTCATCTCCAGCCGCGCGCGCATCGCGCAGAGCGGGGGCGGCGTTTTCGCCGAAGACCTGCCAGAGGTCTTCGACGGCAATCGCCGGAGCGGTGCTGTTCGCGTCAGTCATGAAGTCTTACTTGGTTGCGGCGTCGACTACCGACTTCCACTTGGCTTCGTTTTCACCCATCCACGCGGACACAACTTCTTCAACTTTTTGGCCGTCCACATCCACGGCGCCCATCATTGGCTGCTGATCTTCCACAGCCAGTTGATAGTTCACCAGAATTTCATGCGCGGCAGGCCACTTGTCTTTCAGGCCAGGCCAACCGGCTTTGAAGATGCGGCTAGCGGAGAAGTCACAATCGTTGATCGCATTTGGGTTTGGACCCCATGCTGGATCGGTGAAGCAAGCATCCTCGCCTGCTGGCAGGTCGACGAACTTCACGTCGTAGGCCGACATCGCCCAGTGTGGCTGCCAGAAGGTGATCAGCAGTGGGGATTTCTTCTCGGTCGACGCGCGTAGTTCAGCGATCAGTGCACCTTCGGATCCAGCAGGCACAGCTTTGAATGGCAGTTCCAGACCAGTCATGCGGTCCGCGCCAGGGGTGCCCCAATCTGCCGGGTAATCCACCAGTCGGCCCATTGGCAGGGTTTCAGCGGTGGCGAAGTTCATCGCGCACTCTTTCAGTGCTTCCCACGCAGGCAAGCCTGGGCACAGATCTGCAACGTGCGCCGGATAGGCAATGCCTTCACGGGCCGCCAGGCCCAGATCGGACAGCTCTTCCACTTTGCCTTCGCCTTTCAGCACGGCGTATTGATCGGACACGTTGGAAGACCAGATTTCCAAAGTCGCGTGGATGTCACCATCCGCAATTGCCTGGAATTGGTTAAGCATACCTGCGGTCACAAACTCAACTTCGTAGCCCGCCGCACGCAGCATCTCTGCAGCAACATGCGTGGTCACGTGCTGGCCGGTCCATTCGTTCAGTGCCAGCTTGATGGGCTCATCGGTCGCGCCAAGATCTGCCGCTTGTGCCGACATGGCCACCGCGGATACCGCAAGCGCCGACAGTCCGGCTTTCAAAAACGTCGTCATGGTCTTCTCCCTGTTGGTCATTTTTTAAATGGTCATTTAAGTTTTTGTTTGCCAGCATAAGAACACAACGTCTTTGACCTGCCAACAAAAAATGCATCTGTTTTGAATGCATCATATCTCCGGACGCTCTCAACGTCGGGCACCAACCGCTGGGCGGTTGATTTTATTGGGCATTTTCTCTGCACCCAAATTGATCACAGCAACGCGAGAATGCCAATCACGCAAGTTGCGCAAAACGTCACAGGACGTTTTGCGCTGTATTGGTAAGGGATTCTTACAACCCCAATACGTCAAACATATCATACTCACCGGGCTTTTGATCCTGCCCCCAGATCGCCGCCTTCACCGCGCCGCGGGCAAAAATCGCCCGATCTGTCGCTTGATGGCGCAGCACAATGCGCTCCCCAGCGGCTGCAAACAGCACATCATGTTCGCCAACAATGTCGCCACCACGAATGACAGAGAAGCCGATGTCCCCTTTCTTGCGCGCGCCGGTGATGCCGTCCCGCGCCCGATCAGACACATCCGCCAAATCCACACCGCGCCCTTCAGCAGCCGCCTCGCCAAGCATCAAAGCGGTGCCGCTTGGAGCATCCACTTTGTGGTGGTGATGCGCTTCGATGACTTCAATATCAAAGTCCTCATCCAGCGCTGCAGCCACTTTTTGGGTCAGCTTGGTCAACAGGTTCACGCCAAGGCTCATGTTACCGGCCCGCACAATCACCGCGTGACGCGCGCATGGCTCCAACTGCGCGATATCTTCTTCGGTCATACCGGTGGTGCCGATCACATGCACCGCGCGGGCCTGCGCTGCGAGCTTGGCAAAGGCAATCGTCGCCGCTGGTGCGGTAAAATCAATCACCGCCTGCGCTTTGGCAAAGGCTTCCAGCGGCTGGTCCGTCACAGTCACGCCCAGCGCCGCGCCACCCATGGCTTCGCCAACATCACGCCCAACCCAGTCATGACCTTCGCGTTCAACCGCGCCCACCAAACGCACCTTGTCACTGTCGGACACCGTCTTGATCAGCATCTGCCCCATCCGGCCTGACGCCCCTGTGATCACGATTCCTGGCAATTCCTGCATGGTGTCCTCTCCACTTTGACAAACCGCCCAAATGGCGGTGCGCCCTGCTTACCCAATGCAATCCAGCTTGGCAAAGGCAGACAGAAGCCCTAAGTGAGGGACATGGCAAAGAACTCTTTCTCCGAGGGCCGCGGCCCGTCCCAGCGCCAGCTGCGCGTGGGTGAATTGATCCGACGCACCCTGTCGGAGGTTTTGGTACGCGACGAGCTGCATGATCCGGACATCACCCGCATGTCGATCACTGTGGGCGAGGTGCGCATCACGCCCGATCTGTCGATTGCGACCTGCTTTGTGCTGCCGCTGGGTGGCAAAAACAAAGAAGACGCTGTTGCGTTACTGGCGCGCCACAAAGGCGAATTGCGCCGCATCATCGGCCGCAAAGCCAAGCTCAAGCACGCCCCGGATCTGCGTTTCCGCGTAGACAACACCTTTGATCAGATGGACGCTACCCGCGCGATGCTCTCTGACGAACGGGTGCAGGCCGATGTGGCCAAAACTGACACAGAGGATGGCGAACCTACGTGATCCGAACTGCGCTCTGTTTGATCTTCCTCTCCCTGCCCCAATGGGCGCAGGCGGTGACCTGTTCGGATCAGACACATGAAGGGCGCAGCCTGACGGTGTGCACCGTGGATGCGGAGAAGGACAATCTGCGCCTATTCCTGCGAGATGACAGCGGCGCCATTCTGGGCCAGTTCCGCGACATCGAGCGCGCGCTGGAAGAGGGCAAGACCCTCAGTTTCGGCATGAACGCGGGCATGTATCATGCCGACCGCAGCCCTGTGGGCCATTATGTCGAGGACGGTACCGAAGAGATGCGGCTCTTGACCGGTGGCAGCAAAGGCAATTTTGGCCTGCTGCCCAATGGCGTGTTGTGCCTGAACGACGGTGCCGTGCAGGTCTATGAGACTTTGGACTTCCAGAAAAATGCCCCAACCTGCCGCGATGCCACCCAATCCGGTCCGATGCTGGTGATCGACGGTGCTCTGCACCCGCGCTTCCTACCAGACAGCACATCACGGTTCCTGCGCAATGGCGTGGGCACTGCGGACGACGGCAAGACCGCTTATTTCGTGATCTCCAACGAGGCGGTGACCTTTCACGAGTTTGGCCGTTTCTTCCGCGATGTTTTGCAAACACCCAACGCGCTCTACTTTGACGGCAAAATTAGCCGCCTGCATGCGCCGCAACTGGACCGTTCCGATGGTGGCTTCTGGATGGGGCCGATCATTGGTGTTGTGGAACCCAGCGGCGCAGTTACTGAATAACCGCGCTGCTCCATTCCTTGATAAAGGTGCGTCGTTTGAGCGGATCGAGATAGGTCATCAAGGCTGGCTCCAGAGAAATCACCGCCTGTCCGGTGCTGTCCGTCGTCGCGCTCAACGGTGGCAAAGGAAACGCCTCTAGGTTTCTCTGCCCGGTTTGCATCTCCACCAGATGGCGCACAAACGCGGCGGCCTCTTCGGCGACTTCGGTACGGCTGCTGACAAAGGCGGTGCGCATCATGATGGTGGGAAAATCAGACGGCAGCACAATTTCCAGCATGTCGGCCACATCCTCACGCGCAGCGACATAGCTCCCAAGCACATTGTAGGCGACCATCAACTCCCCGGCGACCAGATCGTCAATCATCGCGCCGGAACAGCAATAGAGCTGCGCATCCAGCCCGCCCATCACCTCCATCAGCCGCCAAAATGTCTCTGAGGCGCGCGCATCCTGGGTGGCAAACAAATAGCCCAGGCCGGACTCTCGCACATCATAGGTGCCGACTTTGCCGCGAAACACTTCGGGCCGCGCACGCATGGCCGCAATCAGCTCCTGACGGGTTTGCGGCACGGACTCCGGCGCAAATGCTGCCCGGTTGATCACAATGGTGGCTGGCTCTGCGGTGAAGGCAAAGAGGCTGTTGCGCCATTGCGCCCAATCCGGCTGATCCAGATTGTCGATCTGGACCGAAAACCCGTCGTTCACCAATTTTAACTGCAAATCCATCGCACTGGAGATGACCACATCAAAATCCCCAGGCGCCGCCCGGAACACCTCGTCGATCTGCGCGGTGCCCGTCACGAAATACTCCACCGCCACGCCGGACCGGCTTTCCAGGAAGTCCTCGATTACCGGCGCAAACAGGGAGGTGTCGGTGCTGGACAACACCCGCAACGTGCTGCTTGCCGAGGCGGGTCCAAAGGCGTTTTGGTCTTCCCAGTCCTGCGCCAGAACCAGCGCAGGACACAACCACATCATCAAAGCAAAAATGTAACGCATGCGCCCCCCTCCGGCATATTGTCCAACGTCAGCTCACCGCCATGGGCTGTGGCCACATCCTGCGCAATGGTCAGCCCCAAGCCGGAACCAATGGTGTCCTTGGCATTGTCACCGCGCGAAAACCGCGCCGCCAACCCTTGCATCTGGTCGGGCGGGAATCCCGGCCCTTCGTCGCGCACCTCAACCCGTGGCCGTGGCGATGCGCCAACCTCCAGGGTGATCTCGCTCTCCTCAGGCGCGTACTTCAACGCATTCTCCACCAGATTGCGCAGCGCGTTTTGCAGCAGGATCGAATCCGCCTCAACGCTGACCGCGCCTTCGCTGATCACCGTGAGCGCGATGTCTTTCATCTCCGCCACCGGCGCCAATCGCGTCACCAAGTCTTCCACCAATTCGACCAAATCCAGGGTCTGCGTCTCCAAATGATCCGCGCGAAAGGTGATCATCGCATGATCCAGAAGCTGTCCCGCGGCGCGAGAACTCTCATCAATTGCCCGCACCATGGAGCGCAGCGCCTGGCGGTTGTCCTCACGCTCCACCCTCTGCAAAGTCGCCTCTGCATGGCTGCGCACGGTGGCCAAAGGCGTGCGCACGCGATGGGCAGCCTCGGCAATGAAGTCCTCCGATTGCTTCAGTGAGGTATCCAACCGCGCCATGAAGCTGTTGAGCGAGGTCACCAAGGGTGCCATCTCCAGCGGCACCGGGCGCGCCACCGGGCTGAGGTCTTTGGGCCCCCGCCGCGTGATCGAATGGGTCAGCCGTTCCAAAGGGCGAATAGTGCTGTTTGTCGCCCAACTCGCCACCAGCACGGATAGGATAAAAAAACCGGCCCCAATCAAGCCCACATTGCGTGAAATCTTGTTCAGGGTCCCTGCCAAGGCGTCCTGCGTTTGCGCCACCGACACGGTTACACGTGTCCTGGTGTTGGCCCCGACCAAAATCCGCGCCGCCGTGGCCACGCGCACCGGCGCGCCGTCAAAAATGGCCGACACGTGCACAATCTCGCCCCCGTCCGGCGCATCGGCAACCGGTAGAAGCTCATAGCCGGACAGCAGCGTTTCCTCTTGCCAAATTGCATAAAACACCCGGTCATCCGCGTCGGTGCTCAACATCGAGAAGGCCACATAAGGGAAGTCCACCTCCACATCCCCATCCCGAAGTGTGGCCGCATCCAGAATGGAGGCAACCGAGGCTTCCAGAATGCTATCCTGACCACTTTGCGCAATCTGCGCCGCATAGGTCCGCACCACAAAAAACAACAGAATGGCAATCGCCGCTGCACTGCCAATCAAGGTCAGCGCCAGCCGTGCTCTGAGCGAGCCCGCCACATTGACCGCGTCATCCATGATCGAGCCGATAGCCCAGACCGCGCAGGGTGGTGATCCGCAACTCCGAAGGCTCCAGATGTTTCCTTAGACGACCGATATAGACCTCAATCGCGTTCTCGGAGACATCCTCGTCATACGAAAACAGCCGGTCTGCCAGCTTTGCCTTGGAGAAAATCTGTCCCGGCGCGTTGATCAGCAGCTCCAACAAGCGCAATTCCCGGTTGCGCAGGGTCACTGCCCGCGCCCCAATCGTCAGCCGCCCGGCCACCGGATCAAGTGTGACTCCGCCGAGTTCCGTGACCGATTGCGCATGGCCAGCATTGCGGCGCAATACCGCGCGACAACGCGCCTGAAGCTCCTCGTGGTCAAACGGTTTGGTCATGTAATCGTCCGCGCCCAGATCAAGCAGGCTGATTCTGTCACTGACCTGAGACCGCGCGGTCAGAACAATCACGGGCGTGTCGTTTTTCCCGCTCCGGTGGTGCTTTAGGAAGGTCCGGCCATCCCCATCCGGCAACATAATATCCAATAATATGAGATCATATTCACCGGTCTGCATGAATGCCATGGCATCTTCAATTTTATCAGCATGATCAACAACATGACCATCCAATTGCAGTCGCGAACTGACCGCATTGGCGAGTTCGATATTGTCTTCGACCAGGAGGAATTTCATGCGATTTGAGTGCCTTTCTGACAGCATGACAGGTTTGTGACAGGTTGCGATGTTTGACTGCCCTCAACTGAGCCGTCTTTCGGACAGTTGTCAATTTGGAGGAGAAAAATGATGAAATTGACCATGGGCCGTCGCGCCCTGATGGCCACTGCTGTGGCAGCATTCGCATTCACAGGCCAAGCTATGGCGGAAAAAGCCGTAGACAGCATCCACTTCCTGATCCCCGGCGGCGCCGGTGGTGGCTGGGACGGCACGGCACGTGGCACCGGCGAAGCGCTGACCAAAGCGGGCATCGTGGGCACTGCATCTTATGAAAACATGTCCGGTGGCGGCGGCGGTAAAGCCATCGGTTACCTGATCGAAAACGCTGACAGCAACCACGGCACGTTGATGGTGAACTCCACCCCAATCGTGATCCGCTCCCTGACCGGCGTTTTCCCACACAACTTCCGTGACCTGACCCTCGTGGCCGGCACCATCGGCGACTACGCCGCATTGGTTGTGCACAAAGACAGCCCGCTGAACAACATGAGCGACCTGATGGCCGCATATGACGCGGACCCATCCAAAACCGCCATCGGCGGTGGCTCGGTTCCAGGCGGCATGGACCACCTGGTTGCAGCCATGGTGATGGAAGCGGCTGGCAAAGACGCTCTGGGCGTGAAGTACATCCCTTACGACGCAGGCGGTAAAGCCATGGCAGCGCTGCTGTCCGGCGAAATCGCGGCTCTGTCCACCGGCTTCTCCGAAGCGGTTGATCTGGCCAACGCAGGCGAAGTGAAAATCATCGGTGTGACCGCAGACGAGCGTGTTTCCGCAGCACCAGACGCCATGACCATGAAGGAGCAGGGTATCGACACCTCCTTCGTGAACTGGCGTGGCTTCTTCGCGGCCCCAGGCCTGCCAGAAGACAAGCTGGCGATGTACCAGGACGCGATCTCCAAAATGTATGACACCCCAGAGTGGGAAGTCGTGCGCGAGCGCAACGGCTGGGTCAACATCCATAACAACGGCGACGACTTCAAAGCCTTCCTCGAAGGCCAAGAAAAAGTCATCGGCGACTTGATGAAGAAACTGGGCTTTCTCTAAGCTGAGTCAACATCCAACTGGGCAGAGCGGGCTCCCGCTCTGCCTTTCTTTAAAGGGAGGGGAGCTTCATGGCTCTGGATCGCTGGATCGCTCTAATACTTCTGGGCATCTGTATGGCATATGGCTATGCCGCCTGGTTCACGATGGATGGCAGTCTTGCCCCGTTCATGAAACGCAACCCTATTTGGCCAAGCACCTTCCCGAAGGTACTGTCCATCCTTGGTATGATTGCCTCGCTTATCATCCTTCTGGGACTTGAAAAGAGCGAAGCCAAAGAGGCGGAAATCGACTACCGCCGTCTGACCGAATACAAGCTGGGCCAGGCGATTCTGCTGTTGGGCCTGATGGTGGCTTACGCGCTGCTACTGCGTCCGGCGGGTTTTATCTTCTCAACTTCCGGATTCCTGATCCTCGGCTCCTTTATTCTGGGCGAGCGCAAGTTCCACTTCATGGTGCCAATCGCGCTCCTGGCCACTTTCCTAGTTTGGTATCTCGTTCAACAAGTTCTCGGCATCTACCTGCGGCCGCTGCCCGGCTTCATGGGAGGCTGAGATGTTTGGTGAACCTTCCGTTGTATCCCTACAGTTTGTCTTGATGCTGATTGGTGGATGCCTGGTGCTGTTCTCCGCCGCCGCCTTTGTCATCATCGGCTCATTTTTGATGGGCGCGGGCAAATGGCACATCACAGCTTTGGTCACAATGATGGCCATCATCATTCTATGGACCCTTGTTCAGCACACGCTGGGCATCAACTTGCGCCCGACCGCGGGCAACTTTGGAGGCTGACATGCTCGAAGGACTACTGATCGGCCTGCAAACGGCCTTCTCTATACAAAACCTCTTGATGGTCATTGGCGGCTGTCTGATCGGGACATTTATCGGCATGTTGCCGGGGCTTGGCCCGATGTCGATCATCGCCATCATGATCCCCGTCGCCATCTCCATGGGGGATCCCTCCGCCGCGCTGATCTTGCTCGCCGGCGTGTATTACGGCGCCATCTTTGGCGGCTCCACCTCCTCGATCCTGCTGAACGCGCCGGGGGTCGCGGGCACCGTGGCCTCAAGCTTTGACGGCTACCCGATGGCCAAAAAGGGCAAAGCCGGTAAAGCCCTGACCGTGGCTGCGATTGCCTCTTTTGCTGGCGGCACCATTGGCGCCATCCTGTTGATGGTCTTCGCTCCGGCCCTGTCCTCCGTTGCGCTGCTGTTCCACTCCGCTGAATACTTTGCCCTGATGGTTGTTGGCCTCTCCGCCATCGCCGCCTTTGCGGGCACAGGCCAAGTCGCCAAGGCGTTGATGATGACCCTGCTGGGCCTGATGATGGCCACCGTGGGCGAAGGCGCATTGTTTAATATGCCACGTTTCACCATGGGCATCATGGACCTGCAGTCCGGCTTTGGCTTCATCACTCTTGCGATGGCAATGTTTGCCCTGCCCGAAGCCCTCTTCCTGGTGCTGAAACCCCGCACCATGGGGGAGAGCAACAGCGGCGAAATCAAAGACCTGCGCATTACCGGGTCCGAGGCGAAATCCATCGCGCCGGTGATTGGCCGTCAGTCGGTTCAAGGCTTCTTCATCGGGGTTCTGCCCGGCGCTGGCGCCACGATCGCCTCTTTCTTGGGCTACGCGGTTGAACGCAACATCGCTCCGAAAGAAGAACAAGAACAATTTGGGAAAGGCTCTATCAAGGGCCTGGCGGCCCCGGAAACAGCCAACAACGCAGCGTGCACAGGCTCCTTTGTGCCCCTGCTCACGTTGGGCATCCCTGGTTCCGGGACCACCGCCATTTTGCTCGGTGCGTTGATTGCTCTGAACGTCACGCCAGGCCCGCGCCTGATGATCGACGAGCCTCAAGTGTTCTGGGCAGTGATCATGTCCATGTTCATCGGCAACCTTGTGCTGCTGATCCTGAACCTGCCACTGATCCCCTATATCGCCAAAGTGCTGGCCGTACCGCGCAACTACCTGATCCCGTTCATCCTGTTCTTCACCCTGATGGGGGCCTACATCGGCCAGAACAACGCCACCGAGCTGCTCTTGCTGGTTGGCTTCGGGGTCTGCGCCACAGCCTTGCGCTTTGCCGACTATCCACTGGCGCCACTGCTGATCGGCTTCATCCTGGGTGGCATGTTGGAAGACAACTTCGCCCGCTCCATGCAGCTCTATGACGGCATCGCCTTCATCTGGGAGCGTCCGATGACCCTCGGCCTGCTGGTGATCGCGGTGATCCTCGTGGCATTGCCAAGCTATCGTGCCCGCCGCGCCCGTCTGCGCGCGGCTGGTGTCGCCGACGGCGACTAAACCGAGCACGGGTTCGCGGGGTGCTCCTCCACCCCCGCGATCAGGAAAGGCCATCGGGTTGCGTGGACCCGATGGCCTTTTCTTTTGGAGAGGCTTTTTACGTAAGCTAAATTGACAGCGTGAAGGCAATCCGCTAGGTCGCCGCCCTCACCCTGATATGAGAGGTCAAAGGCATGGGACGCAAACGCAAGGGACGCGATATTTCTGGCTGGCTTGTGGTCGATAAACCTGCAGGTATGACTTCCACCTCTGTGGTAAACAAAGTCCGCTGGGCCTTTAATGCCAAAAAGGCCGGCCACGCTGGCACGTTGGACCCCGATGCAACCGGCGTTCTGGCGGTGGCTTTGGGCGAAGCCACCAAAACTGTGCCCTACATCACCGACGCGCTGAAGGCCTATACCTTCACCGTGTGCTTGGGTCAGGCCACCAATACCGACGACGCCGAAGGCGAAGTCATCGCCCAGTCCGACAAACGCCCCACCGATGATGAGATCAAAGCTGCGTTGGGTCAGTTTGTCGGCGACATTATGCAGGTGCCACCCAAATTCTCCGCCGTGAAGATCGACGGCGAACGGGCTTACAAACTGGCGCGCGACGGCGAAGACATTGAACTCGCCGCCCGGCCGCTGTGGGTCGAAGAGTTGGTGATGACGGACCGTGAAGACGAAGATCACGTCACGCTGGAAATGACCTGCGGCAAGGGCGGCTACGTGCGCTCCATCGCCCGTGATTTGGGCGAAGCCTTGGGCTGTCACGGACACGTGCGCGAGCTGCGCCGTATCTGGTCCGGCCCGTTTGACGCTGCGGATGGCCTGAGCATCGCGCAGATTGACGAGATGGCAAAGCAGCCAGAACTCGACAGCTACCTGCGCCCTCTGGAGCAAGGTCTGGAATATCTGCCAGAGGTGAAAGCCACCGCCGAAGGCACCGTGCGTCTGCGCAACGGCAACCCAGGCATGGTGTTGGCCTCTGATGTGGAATATGGCGAAGAATGCTGGGCCAGCTTCGACGGTGAAGCTGTGGCCGTGGGCGTTTTCAAAGCCGGAGAATTACACCCCAGCCGCGTGTTTGTGAAATCCGAGGGCTGATCAGGCGACCATGCCGCCATTGCCATTGGCGTCATACATATCCTGCGGGGTCATGCCGCTGAACAGAATGTCTGCCGCCTGCCCCTGTTCGGCCGTGATCGGGTCGCCATTGGCATCGAGCCAGACTTCCGGCAGGTCATAGTTGTCTGCCGCATCCTGATTGCTGAACGCCACGGTTGCACCGGTCTGATCACCATTGAGCACCAGCAACGGGTGCCCGCCCAGCGTCAGTGTGGTTTCATCCGCGTCCGCGTCGTAGCTGCTGTCAAACCCGTCCGCCGCCTCGGCTACGGTGAAATACTCATTATCCGCGTTCTGGAAGCCCGCACCAAACGGACCATCCAGACCAAAGCTGATGACCAACTTGTCCTCGCCGGGCGCAAAATCGGTGATCTCGGTCACATTGTCATAGACGCCTGCAAAGGCCTCAAATGTGTCCGCATCCGCGCCACCAGTGGCCACATTGCCAGACCCAAGCCACAGCACATCCTCGCCCGCGCCGCCAGACAGGGTATCCCCCGCGCCAAGGCGGTTCAGGTGGCCCGGCTCATGGTTCCACTCGGCGCCATAAAACACACTGCCGCTGCCACTAAAGATGTGGTCATCCCCCGCGCCGCCTTGCAGATCATCCGCACCGGCTTCGCCAAAGATCCGATTGTCGTTGTCATCCCCAACCAGCGTGTCATCCCCGGCACCACCACGCAGCGCATCCGCCACATAAGGCTTGTCCTGAATGGTATAATCACGCGTCCACTCGGCCTGCACTTCGCTGTCATGCGCATCGCCGTCTGGATGTTGGAACACCACCGACAGGCTGCCCCCATCCGCAAGCGACGCCCCTGGCAGATCAATGCGCACATCTCCGGTGTCCGCATCCCGCAATGCCAATCCGCCGTCTTCTTGCGTCAGGACAAAGTTGCCCGAAGAGCCATCCACAGGGCTTTCGTAATTGCGCAGCACCAGCATGTCCTCGGACGCATCAAAATCCTCTATGCGGCCCACAACTTCATTGTCCGCCTCGAGATAGAAAGTGTCGGCACCGGCTCCGCCGTTGGCCACATTGACGGCTGAGACAAACAGATCGTCATCGCCTTCGCCGCCTTCGAGGTAGTCGTCTTCCCAGCCGTTGCCGACAATCGTGTCCTCGCCAGCGCCGCCAATCAGGTGGTCGTCCACATCCAACTCGCCAAACAAGAATTGGGCCACCGGTTCATCTTGCGGCTCCTCTCCTTCTTCAGGCAGATCCTCAGGCACGTCTTCGGTCGAAGGCTGCTCGCCCTGCGCATCGGCAGTGTCATCGCGCTCGTCATCCGACGGCGCGCTGTCGACTTCAGCCTCGGTGTCATCGGTCACACCCACCATCGTGCCAACAGCTGCGCCTGCCGCAAGCAGGCCCAAAAAGAAAAGAAACGGCATCTCACCACCTCACCAATCAGCCGTACAAAACCCCAGACGGCTGTTATCCCAAGTATCAGGGATAAGAAGGAGAGGCTTCAAAATCAAACGTTTGACTCCGCGTTGGTTAATCATAAGTAGACAGGATGATCGAACGCCACTTCCAAAAAGACGACGCCACCAGTTCCGCACTCTACTCAGAATGCGAGACCTACCGCTATGCGCTGACACGGGTGTGGGACAACAGCGCCGCCAAAGTGCTGTTCATCATGCTCAATCCGTCGAAAGCCACCGAGCGTCAAAACGACCCCACGATCGAGCGCTGCGAACGTCGCGCCCGCGCTCTGGGATATGGCGGTTTTTGCGCGGTGAATATCTTTGCCCTGCGTGAAACCGACCCCAGAAAAATGCGCCAGCACAAGGCCCCTGCGGGACCGGACAATGACAGCGTTGTGGCCGACAGTTGCCTTTGGGCTGATGACGTCATCGCCGCCTGGGGTGCCCATGGCGACCATCTGGGCCGTGGATTTGAAATGAGGGATGTTTTGAAGGCCACAGGCCAAACCATCAAGTGCCTCGGCGTGACCAAAGCCGGTCACCCGCGACATCCGCTTTATATCGCTTACGCCACACAACCGGAAATTTGGTCGCTCTGATCCTTAGAAGGGGGCGGGAAACGCCTTCCCCCTTTTCTTTTCACCCATTTGCGACTACATACGCCCATCTTCCAAGGGAATCCCTTGGGGGACATCTCTATGGACCTTGCTGGACGACATCCCGGCTTGCGCCCGAAACCCTTTGAAATAGGAGACCCCGATGTCGATCACTGTTGAAGAAAAAGCACGCCTGATGAAAGAATTCGCGACCAAAGAAGGCGACACCGGTTCCCCGGAAGTCCAGGTTGCGATCCTGACATCCCGCATCAACACCCTGACCGAGCACTTCAAAACCCACAAGAAGGACAACCACGGTCGTCGTGGCCTTCTGAAAATGGTTGCTCAGCGCCGTAAGCTGCTGGACTACACCAAGGGCAAAGACGAAGCACGCTATCAGGACCTGATCAAGCGTCTTGGCATCCGTCGTTAAGACCTGCCTTTACCGAAGATTACGGAAAACGCCTGCTCCCCGGAGCGGGCGTTTTTTGTTACAGGCCTTGCATTCCGTCTCTTGCAGTTTCTGTCGCTGTCTGATTGTTACGTTATAACATTATTTGGAGCCAGCTATGCCAGACACCCAACACCAAGACAACCGCCTCCCTGTGACCGTTTTATCCGGCTTCCTTGGAGCCGGTAAAACCACCCTCCTAAACGGCGTACTGAACAACCGCGATGGGCTGCGCGTGGCGGTGATCGTGAACGACATGTCCGAAGTGAACATTGACGCAGACCTCGTGCGCGAAGGCGGGGCGGAGCTGAGCCAAACCGAGGAAACCCTCGTGGAAATGTCCAACGGCTGCATCTGCTGCACCCTGCGCGACGACTTGCTGAGTGAAGTTCGGCGCCTCGCTGCTGAAGGCCGCTTTGATTACCTACTGATCGAGTCCACCGGCATTTCAGAACCGCTCCCGGTGGCCGCGACCTTTGAGTTCCGTGATGAGGAAGGCGAAAGCCTTACCGATGTGGCGCGCTTGGACACCATGGTCACCGTGGTAGACGCGGTAAACCTTCCAAGCGACTTTGACAGCCATGACTCGTTGGCGGAACGAGGCGAAACTCTCGGGGACGAGGACGAGCGCACTTTGGTCCACTTGCTGACCGACCAGTTGGAATTTGCCGATGTGGTGATCCTCAATAAGGTCACAGACGCCGGCCCATTGAAAACAGATGCTGCGCGCAAGATCATCCGCAGCCTGAATGCCGACGCCCGCATCATCGAAACTGACCACAGTAAGGTGCCTGCGCTGGATGTTCTCAACACCGGCCTGTTTGATTTCGACAAAGCGCATGAACACCCGATGTGGGCCAAAGAACTCTACGGCTTTGCCGATCACACACCGGAAACCGAAGAGTATGGCATCACGTCCTATGTGTATCGGGAACGGTTGCCGTTTGATCCGCAAAAAATCCACGATGTGCTCAAGGACGACCTTCCCGGCGTAATCCGTGCCAAAGGTCACTTCTGGATCGCCACGCGCCCGGATTGGGTGGCGGAATTCTCTCTGGCTGGCTCTCTGTCCTCCGTTGCCCCTTTGGGCACCTGGTGGGCCAGCGTGCCGGAAGAACGCCGCCCTACCCATCCGCAGGCACAAGAGTATATGGCCGCCCACTGGGCTGAACCTTTTGGCGACCGCCGTCAGGAGCTCGTTTTCATTGGCAGCGGGATTGACTGGCCTGCGCTTAAGGCGAAGTTGGACAACTGTCTTCTTCACGCAGAGTCCGTCGCCGCATTGGCCGCTGTAGAAGAGATGCCCGATCCATTCCCCGGATGGCGTCGCGCCTAAACGCGCAAACCGCCTCGCGCTACAATGTCGGTGCGAGGCCCCTCGCCTTGACGCAAAGTCAAATTTGACTCGCCCTACGATGCGGGCGCAGACTTCCCCGCGACAGGGGAGGTCACCATGAAAGAAACACTATCCGTTCTGATCCGCATGGGCAGTTTGCACCGCCTAATTCCGTTCTGGCTGGTCGGTTTGGTCCTGATTTTCCTGAACCTGACCTGGTGGATTCCTGTCGCGCTGATCTATGGCTACATCGCGCAGCTCTTTGTTGAGTACGGCATGCACCGCTTCCTGATGCACCGCGAACCGCCCTCCGATCAGGGCACTTTCAACGAGCTTTACCGCACCCACATTGGCCACCATGAGTACCCCACGGACCCGGAGTTTTTCACTGGTGATGACCACTGGTATCCCGTGCGCTTTGGCCTCTTGTCTGTGGCCATCCATACCGCGATCCTCTGGCCCTTCCTTGGCCTGATCCCAGCACTGACCATCGCCTATATCGCGCTGTTTGTTGGCTCGGTTTCGGCCTTCGCCTTCTATGAATACTGCCACACAATTGCGCATCTGAACGTGCCCAAAGGCCGCCTGGGTCAATACATCACCCGCAAACATCTGGCGCACCACTTTCAAGACCACCACGCCACCTATCAGGTCAGCTTTGGCTTTGACGGGATCGACCGCCTGTTTGGCACCGCGCACAACAAAACCGTCGCCAAAGAGCGCTTTGACCGCAAGACAATGTTGTCGATGGGGATGGACCCTGAAGACCTGCGCCTCGTGACAGCGCGCAAAGCTTTTGGCATCACCCAAAAGCCCGGCGCCAAACGCGCCCGCGTGAAAGAAGCTTAAAACGGGCGCCCACATTGGTGGGCACCCAAGGTGTTCTCACACAAACCGCGCGGCGACACCGCCATCCACCGAATGCGCCTGACCAGTTACAAAGCTGGCGCGGTCTGACAGCAGAAACGCGGCCATCTCGGCGATTTCATTCGGCTCAGCAATGCGCCCCAGGGGATGCAAACCAGCGATGAAGCTGCGCGTCTCATCATCCTGTGGCGCCATGGCCGTATCGGTTCCACCCGGCAGGACAGCATTCACGCGAATTCCCTCGCCCGCCAATTCAATCGCAAGGTTCTGAACCAAACCAACCACACCGGCCTTTGCCGCCGCATAAGGAGACATGCCCGCCATCCCGCCGTTGTTCACGCCAACAAACGACGAAGTCATCACCATCGCCCCACCGCCACGGCGCTTCATCGCGGGAATTTGTGTCTGCGCACAGAGAAACGCACTGGTCAGATTGGTAGCAATCACCGCATCCCAGTTCTCAGCTGTCTGCTCTTCGCTAGGCCCCATCTCGCCAACCAGCCCGGCATTGTTAAACGCGCCATCCAATCCGCCAAATTCGGTTTCAGCCAACGAAACAAGCGCGGTCATATCGTCTTTGCTGGTTACATCGGCCTTCAGCCAAGCCGCCTGACCATTGCTTTGACGAACCTGCCCGGCAATCCGCGCCAGCTCTTCTTCGCGACGTGCGCCGAGTACAACATTGGCGCCGCGCGACGCCAACAAAAGCGCGGCAGCGGCCCCAATGCCACTACTCGCTCCGGTCACGATGTAGGTCTTATTTGCAAATTCCATGGGTCTTTTCTCCTGTCTTGAAACAAGAGAAGACCTACCGAAGGGCGCAATTAAGAGACGACCCGAATCCTGCTCCTAGAATTGAGGGTGCCTCAAATGCGCAAGAAACGGGTCAAGCCACTACGGAAAGTTTGGCACGTCCCACAACCCGCGCGTGCCGCCCCATTCCTGCGGGGAACCGGTTGGCGAATGTCAGTCCACTGCGGATCAATGCCGGGTCCATGCGCCCTCGCGTCACAAAGGCCACGGCCGAGCGCGCAGCAGCAGAGTTATCGCGCCGCATGTGGTGGATCATCGACAAGAATTGTACTTCGTCATCGGTGATGTCTCGCTTCGCATCAGGGCACAGCGGATCATTCACATCGGGACCACCGTCACGACAGGCAAACAATGCAAGGACAGCTTTGTTGAGCCCGTGTGCGGCAGGCAATCCAATCGCCTCCCCAAACCGTTCCACGGCGATGTCAAAGGCACGCCCCCAGTTTTTGGGATCGGCGCTTTCGGCACTGACGCACAAATGGCGCAGCACTGGCAACAACCCAATTTCGAAATCGTCGCAGCCGACGGTTTCAAGGACTTCCACGCACCGATACTTTGTCACACTACTCATGCTTCTTTCCTCCGACTGCGAGCGCCATCCGCGTCGTCAAGGCGCACAACATTTTCTGGAAGCTCCCCCAGCAAATCTTCAACGCCCGATACTGGCGAGGCCGCTTTCGCCGGAAAGCGCAAACTGGCCTCCATGGCCTGCCGCAACTCCGGCTTCAACCCGCAACCTGCTTTTTGAGCCATTCCGTCGATTGCCAGTAAGTCCGCAAAGATTTTCGCCATGTCAGGGTGTCCTTCTCTCGACAGCTGCAAAAAAGGGCACCAGCTCGCTTTGGGGGTCACAGCCGGTGCCTAGTTTCATGCATTGAAAACCCGGGCTGATCTGGAGGATCCTTGGCTGGGCGGCCTTTATCTGACAAATTTTGTCGGAATATGCAACCACCCTTTTTGCCACACCAAAAACGCCAAACCCCACCGCAACGCGATGGGGCTAACAGATTGACCTGTTTAATAGATTAGCGCGCGGCGTCATGCGCTGCGATCACCGCAGCCACTCGCTTGCCAATTTCTCGGCTGCCTTTGATCGACGGATGAATCATATCAAATGTGTGGAAACTCCGGTCGCCATTGGGCACCAGATCAGCCAGCGACACATAGTGCACGCCCGGATCAATTGCCGCCAATTTGCTGATGCGCTGCTCCAACTCATTGCCGGTGTCGCGGCAACCTTCTACGGGCGACCACGCCCCCGGACTGCGCAAATATCCCACCCAAGCCACCTGTGCTCCTGCGTGACGATACTTCTGCACCATCATCGGGATGACACCGCGCTTGCCATCCTCGGAGATCATCTTGTTCATTTTACCTGCGCATTTTCCACAGCCGCAGCCCAACCACAGGTCGTTCCCGCCGCCGTTCAACACCACCCAGTCCCAGTCGCCTTTGCGGTACTGGTTCTCGATCCGCATGCCCATCGCCCCAGAGAGTGGCAATTTGTAAGTGATCTTCGCACCACTGATCGCGGTGTTATACACCGGCTCGCCCAGCACGGCCTCGATGGTGTGCGGGATCGACTGACCAGTAAACGTGTGCCAGGCCATCATACTGTCGCCCATCGCCAGAATACGTGTGCTTTGCGGCTCCGCCTCAGCGACGACATTCTTGGTCACCACCTCCTCAGGCGCAGCCTGTGCCGCTCCAACAGGGTTGGCACCGCTGGTGGTTTCCGCACAGCCAGCAACAAAAAACGTCGCCGCCATACACAGGGTCAACAAGAGGGTAAACGGGGCTCTCATGGCACTTATCTCACACTAGGCGCACAACTCGCGCGTTACGTTTGCACCGCAGCAAGCCCCCTAGCCGCGATTCTGTCAGCCACAGTATCGCCTAAATTTGCCTAAAATGCCACGTTTTGGCCGTAAACAATGTGTTGCCCACGCAACGACACTGCCTCCACGGGGTGCTTTCGCACGGCAGCCCACCGCTGATTGACGGAGAATTTGGTTTCCAAACGCCTTGTTTTCCGATATGGGCCGACCATCTGAGACGTTGCGTCCTGACCTCGGCGCATCAAAGAAAGATAGAAGAGGTCGGCGGCAATGGGGCCGCTATTTTCAAAACGGGAGACCCGGGATACGCCTGGGAGAGCTCCCAGCTAGGATACGATGATGTTCGAAGAAACCAAAAAATCCATGCAGTGGGGCGAGGAAACGCTCACTCTGGAAACGGGTAAGATTGCCCGTCAGGCCGACGGCTGTGTGATCGCCACTCTGGGCGAAACCTCCGTGATGGCCGCAGTGACCTTTGCGAAGGCACCAAAGCCGGGTCAGGACTTTTTCCCTCTGACTGTGCACTATCAAGAGAAATACTACGCCGCCGGTAAAGTACCGGGTGGCTTCTTCAAGCGCGAAGCGCGCCCAACCGAAAAAGAAACCCTGACCGCGCGCCTGATCGACCGTCCGATCCGCCCGCTGTTTGTCGACGGCTTCAAAAACGAAGTTCTGGTGATGTGCACCGTGCTGTCCCACGACCTGGTCAACGACCCGGACATCGTGGCGATGATTGCAGCCTCTGCAGCGCTGACCATCTCCGGCGCGCCATTCATGGGCCCGATCGCGGGCGCACGTGTGGGCTTTGAGGACGGCGAATATGTCCTGAACCCAACCGTTGATGACATGCAGGATCTGCGTCAGAACCCTGAGCAGCGTCTGGATCTGGTTGTGGCCGGCACCAAAGACGCCGTGATGATGGTTGAATCTGAAGCTTACGAACTGTCCGAAGCAGAGATGCTGGGTGCGGTGAAATTTGCTCACGACTCCATCCAGCCGGTGATCGACCTGATCATCGACCTGGCCGAAGAAGCGGCAAAAGAGCCGTTTGACTTCCAGGCACCAGACTACGCCGACCTCTACGACGCTGTGAAAGCAGCTGGCGAGGAGCAGATGCGCGCCGCCTTTGCCATCACCGACAAGCAAGAGCGCACCTCTGCTGTTGCCGCGGCACGTGAAGCCATCAAAGAAGCACTGAGCGAAGAACAGCTGGAAGACGCAAACCTCGGCTCCGCTCTGAAAAAACTCGAAGCCGGCATCCTGCGCGGCGACGTTGTGAAAACCGGCACCCGTATAGACGGTCGTAAGACCGACGAAATCCGTGACATCGTATGCCAGACCGGCCTGCTGCCACGGACCCACGGCTCAGCCCTCTTCACCCGCGGTGAAACACAGGGTCTGGTTGTGACTACACTGGGCACCGGCGACGACGAACAGTTCATCGACGCGCTGCACGGCAACTTCAAATCCAACTTCCTGCTGCACTACAACTTCCCTCCCTACTCGGTAGGTGAAGCGGGTCGCGTGGGCCCTCCCGGCCGTCGCGAAATTGGCCACGGCAAGCTGGCATGGCGCGCGCTTCAGGCGGTTCTGCCTGCGGCAACCGACTTCCCGTACACCGTGCGTGTGGTGTCTGAGATCACCGAGTCCAATGGCTCGTCCTCCATGGCGTCCGTCTGTGGTGGCTCCCTGTCCATGATGGACGCAGGTGTGCCTCTGAAATCCGCAGTTGCGGGTGTGGCCATGGGCCTGATCCTGGAAGACGACGGCTCCTACGCGATCCTGTCCGACATCCTGGGTGACGAAGACCACCTCGGCGACATGGACTTCAAAGTGGCAGGTACCGAAAACGGCATCACCTCGCTGCAGATGGACATCAAGGTTGCCGGTATCACGCCGGAAATCATGGAAAAAGCGCTGGCACAGGCCAAAGACGGCCGCATGCACATCCTGGGTGAGATGAACAAATCGATCACCGGTGCTGCGGAATTCTCCGTACACGCCCCACGCATCGAGACCATGAACATCCCAACCGACAAGATTCGTGAAGTGATCGGCTCCGGTGGTAAGGTCATCCGTGAAATCGTTGAAGTGTCTGGCGCCAAAGTCGACATCAACGACGAAGGCGTGATCAAGATTGCCTCGCCAAACGGTGACTCCATCCAGAAGGCTTATGACATGATCCACGCGATCGTGGCCGAGCCTGAAGAAGGCGCCATCTACACCGGTAAAGTTGTGAAGATCGTCGACTTCGGCGCCTTCGTGAACTTCTTCGGCAAGCGCGATGGTCTGGTGCACGTGTCTCAAATCGAGAACCGCCGCCTGAACCACCCATCCGACGTTCTGAAAGAAGGTCAGGAAGTGAAAGTCAAACTGCTGGGCTTTGACGACCGCGGCAAGGTACGCCTGTCCATGAAAGTGGTGGATCAGGAAACCGGCGAAGAAGTTGTGCCTGAGAAAAAAGAGAAGAAAGAAGACTAAGGTCTGCTCTCTCTCACAAACGAAAGCCCCGGTGAACACACCGGGGCTTTTTTCATTTCGAATCCCCAAAATAGGCGACATGAACAGTCGCCACCAATGTGGCCCGACACAAGAAGTCCGGTCTGACGAAAAAGATATACCACCCTTATGTCTGTCTTTTCGGGCAGCGTTTTTCAGTGCGCACAGCGCCGTCAGGCAAACCTGAGTCAATGTGAGAGCTTGAGAAAAACTGAACGCCGAAAAAGGCGGCAAGGAGGTCTTTGCGGCTGTTCACACCAAAGTCTGCTGCGCGGACGAAGCTGCCATTGGACTCGATTTGCGTGATGATCGTTTTTGGCCCAAAGCGGACAAGAGGTTCTGGCTCTTCGGGCGGGAAGCGGACGTTTGCGGCACAAACAGCGCCCCAGAATGCCGCCAAGTATGCGGACTTTTGCGTTCGCTCTAAACACAGATTATTTTGGGAGCGCCAAACGCATAGCGCAAACTCTGTCGTTTGGCGCTCCCCGGTGCCTGTCTTAGCCGTAGATCAAGAACCCTCCGGACAGCGTTCCGGAGCCATCTGTCTGACGTCAGCGCTTATGGGGCCAAATAGGGCGATTTGATAAGAGAGTGTTTCTGGCTCATCGTGACCACCGAGGAGTGGACGATGAGAAAGAAAACTAAGAGTCCTGGCGAGAA
>Ga0189286_100162_pt1 | contig 34861 bp, 28 predicted proteins | sample UW69minimetaG_FD_130330 | JGI IMG/M metagenome (GOLD analysis project Ga0189286, IMG submission 130330) | Marine microbial communities from the Costa Rica Dome - UW69 mini metaG | ecosystem: Environmental > Aquatic > Marine > Oceanic > Photic zone | place: Costa Rica: the Eastern Pacific...
ACGAGGCACCGTGGAGTTCGCCGCCGACCTGGTGAAACGTGGGCACGAGTCCTATGTGGTTTCGAAAGGCGGGCCCATGGCGGAGCAGCTTCGTGGGCAAGGCTCGGAACACATTTTCATGCCCATACACCGGAAGAACCCGGCGTCGTTCGGGCAAATTCTGCCCATGCGCAAGCTGCTTCTGGAGCTGAAACCGGACATCATACATGTCCGCTCCCGCATGCCAGCCTGGATCATTTTCCTGGCACTGAAGACCATTCCAGCCAACCAGCGCCCGGCCGTTGTCTCCACCTTTCATGGCATGTATTCCGTGACCCCATACAGCGCCATCATGACCCGGGCTGATCACATCATTGCCGTGTCCGGCTGTGTTCGGGATTATGTGCTGAACAGGTACCCTGTGCCGGAGGAAAAGCTGACCGTCATCCAACGGGGCGTGGACGTGAGCGCTTTTCGACAACGGGAGCTCAGCCCACAATGGCTGGACCGCTGGTTCCGGCAGTACCCACAGCTGGCCCAGAAAAAGATCGTCATGATGCCCGGGCGCATTTCCCGCTGGAAAGGCCAACTGGACTTCCTGGCCATGATGGCGCAACTGGTGCAAAAACGACCGGATTGTCACGGCATCATTGTCGGCGGCGCAGAACCTGGTAAGGAGCAGTTTCTGGAAGAGCTGGAAAAGGAACGTGCCCGCCTGAACCTGACCGACAAGGTGAGCTTCCTTGGCCAGCGTAATGATATGACGACCCTCTACCTTCTGGCGGACGTGGTTTGCCACATGTCCACGAAACCAGAACCCTTCGGACGCACCGTGACCGAAGCGCTGGCCTCGGGTACGCCTGTGGCGGCTTTCGACCGGGGCGGTGCCGCCGAAACGTTACGTGCCTGTTTCCCAGAAGGACTGGTACCGCCCGACAATACACAAGCGTTTGCACAGACCGCGCTCGCGCTTATGGACAACCCCCGGCCTGAGATAGAGATACCGTGGCGTTTCCGGCTGGAAGCACAGACGGAAACCACGCTGCAGGTTTATGAAAATCTTCTTGCGCGGAGAACTGCGCACCAATGAACTCGCAAGGCCCGCTGACAATCGCGCTGATAATCGCCACGCCCGGCACCGGTTGGGGCGGTATGGAAACGCACACAGCTGACCTGGCGAACACCCTTTCGACAAGAGGCCACACGGTTCACGTTCTGGCACACAGCCACTACAACGAACGCTTTGCCTCGCCGGTTTATTTTCATCCACTGCCCGTGCAGATCGGCCGACACAACCCCTGGCTGCACTACCGCCTGCGGCGACTACTTCGCTCCATCCACCCGGACATCGTTCATGCCCAGGGTAACAAGGCCGCAAGCTTGATCAATTCAGTACGTCATCTGAACAGTGCAACAGTGGGTACGCTTCATGGCACCAAGCGCTCCCATAAGGGGTTTGAGCAGCTAAACGGCGTAATTGGTGTCAGCCGTGACATTACCGACACCATTGCACACGCCAATGCTCGGCTGATCCATAATGGCTTACCGCCTGTGGACACCTCCGACGCTGAAAGCACGGAGGCCCCGATCTTCGAAATTCCTGCAGAACGACCTCTCCTGTTAGCCGCAGGCCGTCTGAAACCGGTAAAGCAGTTCGACCGGCTGATTCGCGCCTGGGTCAGGGCCGACTGCGGTGGCAGTCTGGTTATCCTGGGTGATGGTAGCCAACGTGCCCAACTAGGCACCTTGATTCAGGAGCTGGACGTCTCAGACCGCATACTGCTTCCCGGCCATGAATCCCGGATGAAGCCCTGGCTCCAGTCCGCCACCGCCTGCATCATCAGCTCCAGCCGCGAAGGCTTCCCCTATATTATGGTGGAAGCGCTGATGACGGGTTGCCCGGTTCTGTCAACGCCCGTCAGCGGCGTGAGGGAGTTCCTGCCAGAACAGGGTATTGCAGCGTCTGACAGCATTGAGGATCTCGCCACACTGATCCGCACCAATCTCAGCGCCCCAAAGGTGCTAACGGATTCCCAACGCGGCAGTTTTCTTCGGGCCCGGGAGCAGCTCAGCCTTGAGGCGATGGTATCGAAGACAGAGGCTTTCTATCGGGACCTGTTGGCCAGTACGTCGACAGAGCGCTGAGCACCGTATCCGCCAGGAGTCGATGCCCCGTTTCGGTAAGGTGGGTTCCGTCTGCCATCAGGGATTGGGCTTTCTGCTGCCATAATGGGCGGTAGGCATCAGCAAAAAACGCATTTGGCTCGCGTATGGCTAACTCTCGCAGGCCCTCATTGTAACGCTCAATGCGCGGGTTCCGGGGTGGGTCGAGGTTTGGCGGCGTGGCCACCAACACAAACAGGGTGTCGGGAGCCGAGCGCAGCACACGCTCAATATTGCCAAGATATTCGTCCAGTGGCACTTGCTCCACCGCGCCGAAACGATCCTGCAGGTGGAAACGCCGGGCCCATTTCTTCAGTTTCTTGACCAGTTTACGGACCAACTTCCTGCGGGGACTGTCCGGGTAGTAAAGCACATAGGGGGCACCGCGAAAGGTGAGCCAGGAATCAACGAGTCCGTACTGAATAAGCGACAGTTGGTAATTCCTGGGCGGGAAGGCCTCGGCATACTGAAGCAGCTCACGGGTTGTGCTCATGGTGTGGCCGCAATTGGTCAGTGCCAGACCCAATTGCTTTGCAACGATCTGCGGCCAGACTGGTTCATGGTAGTCTTTCAGGCCCTCGGTATTACAATCACCGTAGGCAATACAACCGTTCATAACATGGCTTCCCGAGGCTTCCATTGTACAAGGCAATAAAACGAGATCCGGATACGATCCATGATTAACCTGTCAGGCATTGAGCCATTCGCCTCTGGCTACAACAGACACTGCTACCGACACCCGGATGATCCGGCATTGTGTCTCAAAGTACTGCGGCCTGAAAACATCGAAGCACGGTTCCAGCGACAAGCGTGGCCAAAGAAAATGCTCGGCAGAGCGAGGATTGATGACAACCGTCAGGAACTCCGGGCGCATCAACAGCAGGCCATCCGGGCACTGATCAAAGACGGCCACAACGAATTGGTCTGGGCACACCTGCCGCAATTTCATGGCGCGGTGGGAACCTCACTCGGCCTGGCAAACATGAGTGAGCTCCTCTTCGATGATCACGGCGTCCCGGGCGAAACGCTCGAACACTACCTGAAACACCGAGGGTTTGACCAACCGATTCGGGACGCCGCAGACCGCTTCTGCAACTGGTTACTCGAAACCGGCATCCTCACCCGAAACCTGCTGCCCCACAACCTGGTTATCATCGACAGGGGCGGGCAACCGGAGCTATTCCTGGTTGACGGGCTCGGCGCCCCCGCCATCCCCGACAAGCTGGCCACTCTCCCCGCCTGGCGACAGCGATACATTGGCCGGCGTATCCGGCGCTTTTACCTGAGGCTTGATTGGGAAACCGGAGACCAAAGCACGAGCTGGGAAGCCTCGCAGAAGCTGTAATCGCCAGCTGTGACATTCACCAACCTTGCCGCCCACGCCGGATGGTGGTAGCTTCCGCTCATCTCATTGATAGTCCTCTGGATTATGGCTATGTCCAAAGCATCATTTTTGATCACTCTTCTTGGCCTTGCCGGCAAACTGCCGCTACGCGCAGCTCAATTGGCTGGACGCCTTCTCGGCACTGTCGCATGGACCTTTAAAACAGATTCACGACGTGTCACCGAGATCAACCTCAGCATTGCCTTTCCAGATTATACGGACGATCAACGTCATAGCATGGCTCGCTCCAGTCTCCGCCATACTGGTCAAACCATGATGGAAATCCCATTGATGTGGGAGTGGCCAGTAGAACGCTGTCTCGGGCTGATTCAGGAAATAGAAGGTGAGGAGCTGCTGGCGAATGCAAAGAAGGACGGCCGCGGCTTACTGCTGCTAGCCCCGCATCTCGGCAACTGGGAACTCACAGGACTTTACTTTTCATCGCGCTATCGTATGGCGGCGCTGTATAGTCCTCCTAACATTAAGGAGTTTGAGGACTATATGATTCGGGTCCGCGGCCGGCTCGGCTCAGAACTGGTACGTGGCGACCGTCGTGGCCTGGCACGACTTATTGCCCTTCTACGTGAAGGCCAGGTAACTGGCATTCTTCCAGACCAGAGCCCACGAGGAAAAGGAAACGCCTACGCGCCTTTTTTTGGTATGGACGTGCGTACCATGACCCTTGTTTCCAAGCTGTTACAAAAGTCCGGTGCCAAGCCTTTGATGACCTATTCTGAACGCCTGAAAGACGGACGGGGTTTTCGACTGGTTATCCGTGAGTGTGAAAACGGCATTTCGGACTCGGATCCGCTCATCGCTACAACGGCTCTGAACCGCTCGATAGAGAATGTGGTCAGAGAGATCCCGGAACAATATCAATGGGAGTACAAGCGATTCCGTCACCGTGTCCCCGGAGAAATCAATCCCTACAAACCTGATCGTGTATGCTGACTCGATGGCAAAGGTCTGAAATGTGTCGACTATGGCTAACATAAATACTAATTCGCACACCCACCGTCTTGTTGCACTGCTGCTGATGATCGGCCTTGGGGGCGCGCTTATCTCGTCAAGTGTGCTCTCGGCAGCAACTTTGATGCTTGCCAGTGTCGGCATTGCTCTCTTGGCACGCAAATCACTCCTGAAAGCAGGCTGGGAGCCCCCAAGAGAACTGCGCTTAATCCACTTCGCTTTCTGGTTTTTCGTCTTTGTCAGCGCTTACTCATGGATTGTTGAAGGGTTCGATTATGAAGGTGGTAAAACACTCGGCACACACGCTCGCTTTATTTTGTTCTGGCCACTCATTATCGCTCTAAGCCATGTTCAGCTGCGCGCTACCGCTGTGTTTACGGCCATCGGATTAATTTCCCTGTCCGCTATCGGTGTACTAGCTATTGAGCTGCAGACAGGTGCGGCATCGCCCATCGACCTTCAGAGCTCACGGTTTGGGGGCGGCATCAACCCAATCAGTTTCGGCAACATTGCGCTTTTGGGAGGTATGCTCACCCTGGTAAGCGGATTGTTTTTCCTGCGCAACAAAAAACGATTCCTGGCGATGCTCTTTATCGCGGGGAGCGCCTCAGCCGTGCTGATTTCCCTGCTATCCGAAACCCGCAGCAACCTCTTGGCGCTACCTTTTCTGTTTCTCACTGTTATTCCATTACTTGGTCGAAAGCTCCAACTAGCAACTATCTTACTTATTCCAATCTTGACCCTCAGCGCAGTTTTTTCATCTGATCGGGCGCCGCAATCAATCGACGCTGCACTAAATCAGAGTGGCCTCGACTCGGGAATCGAACTCCGCTTGGAGCTTTGGAGCCATGCCTGGCATATGTTTGCTGAAAACCCCTGGACGGGCGCTGGGCTGGGCGGATTTAGCCATGCCATGAGGTCTGCGGTTGAAAGCGGTACGGCATCGCCAGCCCTTCTGGACTGCTGTGTTGGTCATGCTCACAATGATCTGCTCAATAATGCCGCGACGAGCGGCATTCCCGGCGTCCTAAGCTGGACCTTTCTGATCTTTATTCCTTTGGTAATATTCGGCCAACACCTGCGTAGCAACCACTTCCCGGCCGCGCACGTTGCTGCGGCCGGCACCATGGTCACGGTGGGCTACTTTTTCTTTGGGCTAACGGAAGCCACCTTTAATCGCAGCCTGTTTCTGACTTTCTATCTATTGATCATTTCAGCACTGGCGGCCACTCTTATTCATGAATTAAAGGCGTCATACGTTCGCAAGCGCAGGTGTCGGGTATCCACAACCGTCATCACCATGAATGAGGAGGACCACATCGCGGACTGCCTGGCGTCAGCCAGAAAGGTCTCCGATGAAATAATTGTGCTGGACAGTGGCAGCTCCGATCGCACTGTAGAGATTGCACAGCAATATGCCGACATTGTTGAAACCACCGACTGGCCAGGCTTCGGCGTACAGAAACAGAGAGCTCTTGAGAGGGCAACGGGCGATTGGGTGTTGTCTCTGGATGCCGACGAACGCATTACTGAAGAGTTGGCCCGCGAAATAAATCACCGTTTGGCCAACCCGGATGCCGATGCTTATAAACTTCCCTGGGCCGTTACGATCTATGGGAAAAGACTGGACTTCGGTCGCAGCGGGCGCGCTCCTCTGCGCCTTTTTCGCCGTGAAGGCGTATCCTTTTCCGATGCGTTGGTCCATGAGCGGATACTTATCCCTGAAGGCCGCAGCATAAAAACACTCCGAGGACGACTCACCCATTACACCCATCGTGACTTTGGGCATTCTCTGGAAAAGAGCGCGAAATACGCGTGGCTGGGATCCAGGGAAAAACACCGTCGCGGCAAAAGAACTCGCACAATGGTTTATCCGACCCTAAGGGCGATAATGACGTTCATACAGGTCTACTTTATCCGTTTTGGTTTTCTCGATGGCTCTGTGGGGTACCTAACGGCGGTCACCTATGCACAGGTGACGTTTAATAAATACGCCGGCCTCTGGACACTGGGCCGAAACAAACACCCTGTCGAATAGCTATCGTCTTCACATAGTAAAAAATCTGTACTGATTGAGCTCGGCTGCGCTGCCAACGCAGCTGAAAATCACTCAGTTCGGCACACTCATAATCAAAGGTGAGTCTTTGTCATCCAGACTTGAAAGCATTGTGGCCAGTCAACGTTTCAGCCAATTGATGGTGGCCACTATCATCGGTTTCGTGCTGTTCAAACGATTCTATCGGGATATCGGTGACGCCTTCTTTATCATCACCTTTATTGGCACCTTGTTATCCATTTTCTGTAATTTCGAGAAGATTAAAAAAGACCCGATATACATCGCATTTTTTGTCTCCATTGCCATTCCCCTGTTGAGCTGGATCAACAGCATCATTGCCATCCCCGATCTGGCGATGCCAAAACCGTCACCGTTTTTCTTCTACAGCTTTTTCATTTTTTGGTTTATCGCCTATTGGACGAGAGGAAATACCAACATAATCGCTGGAATCCTGATCGCTTATTGCTTGAGCGCGCTGGGAATCTTTGTCAGCAACTCGAGTGATTTTTTCGGGGAAATATACGCCGGAATTTCCGGTTCCCGTATTGATTTTAATGTGGTCAATGCTCAGCACACCTCGTTATTTTCAGGATTTGGTTTAATTGCATCCATTTTTTTGCTCCTTGCCAGAACGACAACCTCAAAACACCTGAAACTACTAAAATCATCGCTCGCCATCGTTTTTTTCCTGTTTTTCCTTCTGATTACCGTTATCACCCAGTCGCGCCAGGTTTGGCTTTCCTTGCTCTTGTGTTTTCTAGCGGCCCCTTTAACCCTGAAACTCCTGCCACAGTCACGTATCTCAACAAAAGCTGTGGTGCTTTCTTATATCGCTTTGTTTTTTGTACTGATGGCGCTGTCAACATCACAAATCGTCTCCAAAAGGATCAACGCTGAAACTGACAACATAAAAAATGCGGCAACGTTGGACATAGAATCTATTCCTAACAGTGGCAGTGTCGGTATAAGGATTAACCTGTGGATCGAAGCCTGGCAGTGGTTCAAAATGCGGCCACTACTCGGCAGCGGCGAAAATGCCAGAGAGTTGGTTATCTCTGAATCTGACAATTTTTCAGACACAATGAAATCCCATTTTAGCCACCTTCACAACTCTCACGTCGAGAGCCTGGTCAGCTTTGGGTTGGTAGGTACTGTGTTTATTTATTTTCTGATCTTTTTCCCCGTGATCAGGGTTTCAAAGAGTCCCAGAAGCGTCACTGGCAATACATGGCGCATATTCGCAACAACGACGGCGATATTCTGGATGACCGTCAACTGTTTTGAGTCATTTTTCTTCTCCTGGAACGGCATATATGTCTTTTCGGTGTTCTACGGCATTATCTATAGTTTCCAATTCAAAAAACCCGCCCTCGTGTAAGCATCCCCTAAAATCGCTGTTTGAAGCAGATGTACGCCGAGCTAAAGGCCTGCATTATGAGCTTCTGAAAGGGAGTGATCAGAAAAAGCTGTAAAGCTGGCTATTCGACATAACTTGGTGCATTTCCTGAACGACCTAGCACCTTGGGTGCTATCCGGCGAATCAACATTCGTCCGCCACGTAATTTAATCGTGTTTACAGCATTTCGAAACGCAAGGTTGAGATTTGACATTTTCTTGATGAATCCTTCAACAAACTCTGACTACTCCCTCAGTACCCTGTGCGGAACACTCCAAAAGCTTCGATTGCAAAGGTGTTTCGAGCGGGATGAAAAAAGTTCCTTTCACAAGAATTAGCGGATTTATTGCAGCTGGAGGAATGGCAACCCTTTTTCACTGGGCTGCCATGTCCGGTTTGGTTTTGCTCGGGATGAGCCCGGTCACCGCTACCTTCTCTGGGAGTGTCATTGGAGCTGTTACCAATTACGGATTGCAACGGACGCTGGCCTTTCCAAATTCCCGGCCACATATTGAGGCTATATGGCGATATGTTTTTTCCTGCTCGCTTGCATCTCTTCTGAATGTTCTGATTTTTTTCGTGTTGCAACAACTGTGTGAAGTTCCCATTGCGCCTGCACAGGTTCTGACCACCGTCATGGTCGCCGCATTTAACTACGTCGTATACCAAAGGCTGGTATTTCATGAATAAACCTCTTAGTGCTTCTAACGCCTCCAACGAATTAGCCCTGCTTTCGCTGGTGGTTCCGGTTTTCAATGAACGATCAATGCTTCCTATATTCTTCGATCATGTCTTGCCAATTCTCGCGAGTCTGGACATGCGATCAGAAATCATATTGGTGGACGATGGCAGTGAAGATGGCGGTGCCGAATTCATAAAGACAGTCATCAAAAAAGAGCCGAGCATCCGGCTTGTTAAACTGAGTCGCAATTTTGGTAAAGAAGCAGCGGTGACAGCCGGACTGGAGAATACAAGAGGCAATGCCGTAATCGTTCTGGATGCCGATCTCCAGGATCCGCCTGAGCATATCCCAGAGATGGTCGGGGCCTGGAAGTCAGGTTTTGATGTTGTTTTGATGCAGCGCAGATCACGGGTAGGAGAGAGCTTTTTCAAGCGCTTGAGTGCCCACCTGTTTTATCGATTACTGAATCGGACCAGTCGAACTGAGATACCGGTCGATACAGGCGACTTCCGATTGATGAGCAGACGGGCAGTGGATGCTCTTCTTCGGCTCAAGGAGCGCAACCGGTATATGAAGGGTCTCTTCGCGTGGGTTGGCATGCCTACAACTATCATCAAGTACGACAGAGCGCCCAGGGCCGCTGGCCAGAGCAAATGGGATTATCCGGGTCTGGTTGGCCTGGCTCTGGAAGGGCTGACCTCTTTTTCTGTTTCACCACTCAGATGGGCAACGCTTGCAGGTTTGATAGCTGCCTCCGTCGGCGGCTTGTTTGGTGCTTGGATCGTACTAAAAGCAATACTGCTTGGCGATCCGACCGACGGTTACCCTTCCTTGATCGCAATTGTCAGTTTTCTTGGAGGTGTGCAGTTGTTGAGCGTCGGTATCGTCGGTGAGTACGTAGGCAAGACCTACATAGAAACAAAACAGCGCCCCCTCTACCTGACCGAAGAAGTGGTCGAAAACCGTGAGGTGCGTAACCGGGACGAAGTAAATACCTTCAGAGGCGTCAAGAATGTTAAAGCGATTTGAGCCTTGGTTCTGGGTAGTGGCCGCAATATTGTTGAGTCGCTTTATCGGGATGATACTGTTTCCTTTTGTGGACACAACGGAGCCTCGATATGCCGAGATCGCCCGTTTGATGGTTGAAACCGGAGACTGGATTACTCCTTGGTTCGAACCTGGCGTTCCGTTCTGGGGAAAACCCCCACTGTCATTTTGGGCTCAGGCGGCTTCTCTGAAGATATTCGGGCCGTCTGAATTCTCTCTTCGACTACCTGCCTGGATTGCCTCTGTTGGAATCATCTGGTTGACCTGGCGTTTTGCAAAGCATACGCAGGGCGTTGCGGTCGCTCGATGGTCTGCTCTCGTCCTTTCCACTATGGCACTAACATACATCAGTGCCGGTGCCGTAATGACCGATACCTTTCTGGTGTTCGGAACGACCCTCTCGCTTTTGAGCTTCTGGTTTGTGATTTCTGGGCAACCGGCTTTTTGGCGCTGGTGGTTTTTCGTAGGCCTGGCGATTGGATTGTTGGCAAAGGGGCCACTGGCTGTCGTGCTGACCGTTGCACCTCTAGCAATTTGGGCCGCTGTCTTTAGACAGCAACTGGAACCCTTAAAGAGAATGCCCTGGGTTCTCGGATCGCTGTTGACCGTCACAATTGCTGCACCGTGGTACTTTCTTGCAGAGCTAAAAACTCCGGGATTCCTAAATTACTTTATTATTGGTGAGCACTTTAGCCGCTTTCTGGATCCTGGATGGGCGGGCGATTTGTATGGCAGCGCTCATGACCGACCCAAAGGAATGATTTGGGTATTCTGGCTTTGGGCGTCATTTCCCTGGGGACTTATTGGTCTGGTTGGCTTTGGTGTTGCGGCGACACGTGGCCAGGCAAGAGATATTGTCACGAGCGTCACTCAGGATGCCCCAACGCTGTATCTATTGTTTTGTGCAATTACGCCAATGATGTTCTTCACCCTGGCAGGCAATACACTTTGGACGTACATACTTCCCTCTCTGCCGTTCTCTGCAATCCTTATTGCTGGGTGGGTGTCGCACCTCAATATCCAGCCCTGGTCACGGGTCAGGTCAAGCGCGGTATTTCTGGCTCCTGTGCTCATTACCGTTTTCGTGTTCTTTGGGGAGAGCGGAATAGTGCCGCTTAAAACCGAGAAGCAACTGATACGCCGCTATGAGAGCATCCAGCAGGAGGGAGACAGCCCCATCCTCTACGTTGGGAAGATGCCATTTTCTGCACGCTTTTATTCATCTGGCGAAGCTGTTGAAACGACACAGACAGAGATCGACCGTGCCATAAAAGATCACGAATACACGAGAGTCTTTACTGCAATACCAAAGAATGCGGTCGATGAAGTCCTTGATCAGCACTCAACTAAGGCTCGAAAGGTGGGAGAGAACCTAAGATACCAGCTATTTTCTGTCGATCCTCAACCGAGTAAGAGTGAAAGTAGCGCTATGCGTCAACCAACAAACTCAAAGAACGGTTAATGTCGATATGTTGAAACTATTAATCGTCGAAGACCAGGTCAACCTGGCAGAGAATATTTTCGAATATTTAAGCGGGGACCATTATGCGCTGGATTATGCGGCAGATGGGCTGACGGCATTACACCTTGTGGCAACTCAGGCCTATGATGTTGTCATACTTGATCTGATGCTTCCGGGTGTGAACGGTTTCGAGATTGCCAGAAGAATCCGCGAGGATCTGCAATGCCCAACTCCTGTCATTATGATGACGGCACTTGGCGACATTAATGACAAGGAAAAAGGGTTTGATTCCGGCGCGGACGACTATCTGGTCAAGCCCTTCGAACTGAAAGAACTTAAATTACGAATTGAGGCTCTTCATCGCAGGCACGCTCCTCAAAAGCCAATACTGAAGGCGGGAGATATTGTATTCAATCCGGGGACACTGGAAGTCGAGTTTCATGGTTTGAAGGCAGAGGTTTCAGGAACACCCGCCAGGTTATTTGAACTGCTCGTCCGCGCGTATCCAAGCTTTCTAAGCCATCAAGCTCTGTGCGACGCCCTTTGGGGCGCGGATGATGATTTTGAGGGGAAAAGTCTGAGAACTCACATATACATTCTCAGGAAATCTCTGAAGGAAAAACTGGGTCAGGGGATGGTAAAGACCGTTCACGGACGTGGATACAGACTGGAACCACCGAATGCTGAATGAGAAAACATCAGTGAAGCCTTCGGTGGCTGCGCGCCTGGCTCGAACCATTTTCATTCTGATCTCGGCGGCGACCGCAACTGCAATGTTTGCCGTTGACTTTTTTATCGATGATGCAGATGACACCATCCTTAATCTGGAGTTGAAGGAAGACGCGGAATTTTTCAAAGAACAGCTGGAAGCGGGAACTTTCCGTCCAATAAAAACGCCCAGGCTTGACGTTTTCTTTCTCCCGGCAGGTGAGTCAGAATCCCTACTTCCTCTCTACTTTCAAGACCTCACGCTGCCCTACGCAGATGAATTTGAGGAAAATGGTGTTACCAAGCAGGTCTATGCCAAAGAGCTAGAAGATCCCGCTGGCCGCCTCTTTTTGGCTCAAGACACGACCACCTTGGAGAGCAGGCAGGGGCTTATTCAATGGACTCTCATCGGCATTACCTGCGTTATGTTTCTTGCGGCGTTTTTCTTTTCGCGAGCTTCTGCAAACTATCTTGTCCGGCCTCTTAAAAGGTTGACCCATGAAATCCAAAGCATTGAACCATCGAAGAGTATGCGTCGATGCCACAGTGAATATCGCGACCGGGAGTTTGCCGATATTGCACATATATTCAATCGGTTCCTTTCAGAGCTTGAGAGCCACATCGAGAGGGAACGCTCTTTTGTAAAGCTTGCAAGTCATGAGCTTCGAACTCCCTTAGCCGTCATTTCTGGAGCCCTTGAAGTGATCGGCCAACGAGGAGGCCTCTCGGCAGCGAACCAGATAACGATTAACCGAATTCGCACAACAACCAACGCGATGAAGGATGACATCGAAGTTCTTCTCGCGCTTGCCCGAAGCGAGGATCGTGAAGAGCCAATTCAGAGATTCTCGGTTCAACAACTCGCCAAGGATCTGATCGCCGATCTGGAGCATGGCACACCCGAGTTTCAGGGAAGAGTGACGCTATCCTGTGAAGAAGTGGGGGCTATCGTTGCGAGCCCATCATTGGTCCGAATGCTTTTACGGAATCTGATTCAGAATGCGCTTCGCCACACACGCTCGAACGTTGAGCTGACCGTGAAAAACGGGGAAATCGTAGTACGGGATTTTGGCGCGGGGCTGTCCGCTGAAAATATGAAGACTTTGTCTGGAGCTGATCAGCGTCTGTTCGACACCAAGCAAGTCGGTAATTTCAGGAACTCAACGTTTGGGTTGCTGGTTGTTCGATTGGTAGCGGATCGTCTTGGGTGGAGTCTTGAACTTGTGCAATCTAATCACCAAGGGACGGAGTTTCGTATCCATACACAGGGATCATTGCCTCATGATTAAATTAATAATCAGGCACTTAATGCGCAGTGAATTAACAGCCTCAGATTCGATTAAACCAGCGCCAAATGTGTTGGCAAAATCCTCGCATCTGAACATCTGTACTTCTGGGCTCGAAAGATTACCTTAAGATCGACCTCGAAAGAAATATTTCTGCCAGGTATAAAGCCGTCCCCAAAAACCGAGATGCTTCGATTTTAAAAATCCAATTCCAGGAGCACGCCCCCAACTATGCTGAAACCAGTGGATTAAATAACTGTTGTCTGGAGCAACAAATTTCATAGGCTCCTGTTGATAGCCATAGAAATATTCCACTGGATAGAGCTTACAACACTCAATCTCTTGCAGCCCTTTATCAATCAGTAGACTGGTCACTATTTGGGGGCCAATATACAATGGCGACTCCCATATCGAGCTTTCATAAAAATCAATCAGCGCTGCCAGGATCCTGGAATTCTTTTCCGCATATATCGACGCGGTTCCGAGGAAATCCTCGTTTTCATAACCAACGGAAAACTGCACGCCGAAAAAAAGCGGAAACGGATTTTTCCGAATGGTAACGTCGGTATCAAGGTAGAGGCCACCTTCACTCTGAAGGATTTTCAGCCTTAGATAGTCGGATACGAATGCATACAGCTTTTTTTGGTAGCACATCTTTGCAAATACGCATGAGTCGATCCATTCGTTGATCGCCTTGTCGGATTCTGTCCAAAGCCTGAACTCGTAACCCTGCTTTGACCAATCATCAATACAGGCATGGGCCAAAGGCGGCATTCGGCGCCCCAACCAAACGGCATGTATTGTTTTATTCATCACCCCTACCTGACAGCCCTACTCGAATTCCCATATCGCCCTCTACTTTGACCCAAATTTTCTATTGTAGACATACCGTTGAATCCGCTCACCCAGAGTAAACAGCTCTCTGAGAATTGTGACCACGATGGATCTGCGATGTGTTTTTTCGGCGTAACCGATCATCGATTCAAATCGATGATCGTGAAAAACAAAGCCCGGCTCAACGCCGCAGCACAGCACCTTATTTGACCAGTACCGGTCCATATAGATATCAACCGACAGGAAAACCGGTCTCATCGACTCTAGAAATTTTTCTGCGGCGCCTGGGGTTAAGTAATACCCCATAGTGCTCATAGGCCCTTTGGTATAACGAAGCAATCGAAATCCTTTCAACTGAGCGTATTCAAATGCCTTGTGATTCCGTGTTTTGTTTTCGAACAACCTGACACAACCAGCTTCTTGAGGCAGTTCCGCAATATTCTCTAAAAAAATCTTGAATAAACCCTCATCAAACGTGACATCGTCTTCCAGAATCACCAGGTTCTGATTGTCCTGAAGGCACTTTTGCCAGATTCTGTAATGGCTGGCAAAACAACCAAGCTGCCCCTGACTTAAAGGCGCACCTTTCACCTTCAGTCTTTTTTCCTCGTTGTAGAATGGCTCAATGGGGTTTGGATCGCGCTGGCCATCTACCCCCCAGAAAAATTCGAAAGGAATTCCGGCGCTGTCCAGGAGGGACTTGATGCGAGCTTGCCGGGCTTTTGCCCGTTTCAACGTGAGCACGATGACTTTAACTGGGCAGGTCCCATCCGACATAGATTCTATCCCTCTGACGTACAGGTATCAGCGCTCGCCCGACTTTCTCAGTTCCCGTTTGAGTCGCCGGCGCACTTTGATTTTCCGAAGGATATTTAATGGCTTTCGCTTAAGCCCATTCTTCCCGCCGGCAAAGAACTCATCAACCGCATCGATAACGCGAGCACTGGCATTGCCGTCACGGAACTCATGCAGATCATCGCACAGAGCTCTTGCTGCTGACATGAGCTCAGGGGGGCGAGCCATCGCAGTGTCCAGCGCTTGTTCGACGCGTTCAGGCGAGCTGACGTCAATCAGGTATGGGCCAGGCATTTTAGTGTTGAGCGTCACCACCGGTCGGTCCAGAAACATAAACTCGAACATGATCGAGGACGTGTCGCACAACATCACGTCCGCCTCTGGCAATATCGGCAGCAAGTCTTCGTGGCTCTCGACAAAACGAAGGTTTGGCCCTGCAAGCGACCGATACTGATCGGTAATCGCCGGATCCATCTTAGGGTGCAGTGTGACAATAAACCGCCAGCGATTACCTTGAGACAGGCCTGCGATGGTACTCAACAACTCAGGAGCTGCGGTCACGGAGCGGCTGAACGTGGACGCAAAGAAAACGACGGGGCGCTCGCCATCTTTCCGCAGACGCTCACCAGTGTGCCGATTATCGAACAACGGATCTAACTTGGGCCAGCCGGTTTTGGCAACCGAAAAATGCTTATACTGCCTTGCCAGCTCGCCAAACTTTTCGGTGTCTTTGCTTGCGTGAGTACAGTAGAGATCGAAAAAACCCCGAATCCGGTAATGATCACTTTCGTCCTCACTGCTGTGCCCTCTTTTGTTACGAGCCAAGCCGTGAAACACCTCAACTTTGATTCCGGGGAAGAAATACGGCACCCAGTCGCCCGGCACAAAAGTGGCACAGGCATCATATTCCATAACGTCTTTCACGGTTGTCAGACGGCGTTCACCCGGTAGCAGAGGCGCTGCAGAGCAGCCTGCCACAAACCAGGCGGCATCATCGCCCCGTTTGCGTATTTCTTCCTGTAGGGGCCGCAGAATGGAATATGAGTAAGGCTGATTAACAAATAAAAGATAACGACGCATTCAGAGTTTGCCCGCTAAAGCATTATAAAGCTCACCGGTCTGTTGGACAGTTTTCGAGGTATGGAAATCACTGGCTATCCGCTCTCTGGCGGTACGCCCTAACTGTTGTAACAGGCTGTCATCCCGATACAGGCGCTCTAGAGCACTCGCGAGGGCGTGTGAGCTTTTAGGGGCCACCACCAGCCCGCTGACTCCGTCCACGACAAGTTCAGGCATTCCGCCAACACTTGTTACAATCGGTGCGACACCATAAGCCATCGCTTCGATCACAGCCCGCGGCAGCCCCTCTCGCTCCTTGGAAGGCAAAACAAAGACACTGCTGGCTGCCGCGATGGCCGGCGCATCTCTGCGAAAGCCAGTGAAATGAATACGTGAGGAGCAATTAACCGACTCTGCCTGGGCCCGGAGTTCCTTGTTCTCAGCCATATCGCCCACAAGAATCAAGTGCGCCTCAATGTCATCAGGCAATTTGCTAAAGGCATCTATCAGAACATCATAGCCCTTGCGGGGAGAGTTACGACCGGTGCAGCAAACCACAAAGGCACCACTCGGTATATCAAACTCCCCCAAATCGGCAGGCTCATCTTGATACCACTCCAAATCATGCCCCTTGTAGATCCTTTGCAGCCGACTTTCCGGGAGGCGAAGGCCAAGTAGATTAATACCCGCCAGATAATCTTTGATTGCGTCGGCCACACAGACAATACGACTTACCCTCGGATGAAGGAAAGTAATCCAGGATTCCGGATTCAGGAAGCTGACATTCCCGATAATCCCACGATAGGCAACGATCTTGATCCCCGTTCCTTTCGAGGCTCGTAACCCACACGCCAGGGCGCGTGGATTATAAGCGTGAATAATGTCGTATTGCTTTTTGCCCAGTTGCGATTTGATGGCAGCCGTTCCGCCTTTATCAAACCGATTGGGCAGCGCCATTGGCTGCACAACCAATCCCTCATCCACCAGTCGCTGATAATTCCGCCCCTTCGGGTTACACATTACATCCACATCATATCCGGCTTTCTTCAGGCCAATGAATAGCTCGGTTTCAGGGCGATCACATGCGTCGGTCAGACAAAGGACAGCCGGCAGCGGCCCGGTTTTTTGCGTTTCACTCAAGCCTCTTGACTCCCATTATAACCGTTCATTAAAAAATACCAGGCGCGCTCCTGGGCATTCACGCCTGCCAGTTTCCGAAGAGACCGAGCCAACCGCTCGAGGTTGGCAGATTTCCAACGTGCCGACGCCAGTGACGGAACAATCCGTCCCTTATCGAAATCAATCAAGAAAAATTCCCCCTTGCGGACCAGAACGTTAAAACAGTTCAGGTCCGCGTGCTGTACGCCAGCATCGTGGAACCGGCGCAGATTCACGCCAAGATTCCTCCATCCGTTATCATCCAGTGATCCGATCAGGTCGGCTAGTGGCGTAGTGTCGTCAATCCGTTCGATAATAATCGATGCCTGGTAATGCAACGGCGAAACTTTCCGATACCACGCCGCCACTGGTTTGGGCACCGGCAGTTGCATCTCTGTTAGCCAGTTGAGCAGGCGAAATTCAGCAAATGAGCGAACATGTTGCTCTCCCAAAAACACATAAGATGACCGGGAAAACCTTGTCATTAATCCGCCGCGCAGGTATTTCCGCAGTACAATCTGGTGGCCGCCTGCGTCAACAAACCATGCGCCTCCACGCCCTCCGCTACTGACTGGACGGGCACGCTTTCCCCAGTATTCAGGACTGAACCAGGCCTCCGACACCTGATCACGATAATCCGGATGGAGAAGGAAGGCTGAGTGGTTATTCCGGACGCAAACTTCAGACTCGGCCATGCTCACCTTAATACAATTCAATAGCCAAAGAGACGGACTGCGGCTCGCCCTGAGACGGTAACCAGCGAGTAAGTTAGAATACACAGCAGTTTATCAATGAATGACACCAAAGCTCTACATACATGCCTTCTGCCCTGGAAACGGACCATAACTTGATTAACTCCATCTGTATATTGCGTCTATCCGCCATTGGCGACGTCACCCATGTCATTCCCGTGGTATTGAGCCTTCAGGAACAGGTACCAGGCGTTAAGATCACCTGGGTGATCGGCAAGATTGAAGCCAAGCTGATTGGTGATCTGCCCGGCGTCGAGTTCGTTATCTTCGACAAAAAAGCCGGTCGCAAAGGGTACGCTGATTTGCGCAACACCCTCAAAGACAGGAAATTTGACGCGTTACTCCACATGCAGGTGGCCTTCAGAGCCAATCTTGCGGCAGCGATGATTCCGGCCAGGGTGAAGGTTGGCTATGACAAGGCGCGCAGCAAAGACCTTCACAGTCTGTTTATTAACCGGAGAATTGCCCCCGCAGCACAACAGCACGTACGGGATTGCCTGGCGAGCTTCCTGGAGCCACTTGGCCTGGAACCCGCCGCACCAAAATGGGTCATCCCACTGACCTCTGAAGACCATGAGTTCGCTGGGCAACACCTCGCCGCGGACCGCAAAAACCTCGTAATCAGCCCCTGTGCCAGCCACACACTTCGCAATTGGCCTGCCGAGCGCTATGCACGTCTGGCGGATCACGCCATCCGCACCCACGGCATGAAAGTAATCCTGGTGGGCAGCCCCGCGCCTTTTGAGGCGGAATTTTGCACAGCGATAGAAAGCACTATGGAGGAGCAAGCGCACAATATCTGTGGTAAGGATACGCTGAAGCAGCTCACTGCCTTATTGCAAAGCGCCGACCTGGTCGTCGCACCGGACACCGGGCCGGCCCACATTGCCAGTTCAATAGGCACGGATGTATTGGGTATTTTCGCGGCCAGCAATCCCTATCGTTCCGGCCCCTACAATTCGCTGCTATGGTGCGTAAATCGATATCCGGAAGCGTTGAAGCAGTTTACCGGCAAGACCGTTGAGCAGGCTCGCTGGGGCGCCAAGGCGGAATTCGAGGGGGCTATGGAGATGGTGACAGTGGAGGACGTGACGGGGATGCTGGATCAGTGGGTTGCTCAGCACTGACGCCGTGCGCCCTCTCCCGCGAGGGGAGAGGGCATAACAACTCAAGTCGCCGAAAGCACCGTTTTACTTGGGGGCAGTGTAATCCTGGTAGGACTTTTCTTCTACAAATCGTGACCCCAGGGCCAGGTTCACGTCCTTCTTGATCGCAGCGCGTTTGTCATTGGTGACGTATACGGCACGAGCCAGTTCAATAAACTTTGCGCCGAAATCCTGAGCAGCTTCCTGATCACGAATGTCGTCTTCGATTTCCCAAAGCGCCTCGTTCACTTCTTTAAGTTGCTTGCGCAGATCTGCGATGGCTTCCTGATCCTGAACGGCTTCGTTCCAGGTGGCGCTCAGTTCGTCCAGCTCGAGCCGAACATTTTTGACCTTTTCCGCGTCTGCAATGCGTTCAGACTTGATCTCCAGAATGGTGATCTTATCCAGCACTTCGCCGAAGGAGACCGGCACTTTGATAACGTCTGCCATTTGCTCTTCCTGCAGGTGTTGTTAGTGGAACACGGCGTTAGCCGTTGACCGCTGTCAGCCAGTGTGAATGCGCAGCGCTCTTGCCCTTCACAGCATCGAAATACATACCCTGCAACTTTTCGGTCAGCGGGCCGCGCTTGCCAGCGCCAATCAAACGTCCATCCAGTTCGCGGATCGGCAGTACTTCGGCAGCGGTGCCGGTGAAGAAGGCTTCATCCGCAATATAGACCTCGTCCCGGGTGATACGGCGCTCTTTTACCGGAATGTTCAGCTCTTTCGCAAAATCCAGAATGGTCTGGCGGGTGATGCCTTCCAGGCAGGACGTCAGTTCCGGCGTATGCAGGACTCCGTCACGCATGATGAAGATGTTTTCGCCCGAGCCCTCAGCCACGTAGCCTTCGTTGTCCAGCAACAGGGCTTCTTCGCAGCCACTGGCAATGGCTTCGTTCAGGGCCAGCATGGAGTTGATGTAGTTACCATTGGCCTTGGCCTTACACATGGTGATGTTGACGTGATGCCGTGTGTAGGAGGAGGTGCGAACCTTGATGCCCAGCTCCTTTGCTTCCGGTGACATGTAGGATGGCCAGCTCCAGGCGGCGACCATGACATGAACCTTGAGGTTGTCGGCGCGCAGCCCCATACCTTCAGAGCCGAGAAATACCATCGGGCGCAGGTAGGCTTCGTCCAGGTTGTTTTCCCGCACTGCGGCAGTCTGTGCCGCATTCAACTCGTCCTTGCTGAACGGCATGGTCATGTTCAGGATATGGGCGGAGCGGAAAAGACGATTGGTGTGATCTTCCAGCCGAAAAATTGCAGCACCCTTTTCAGTGCTGTAGGCGCGGACACCCTCGAAACAACCCAGGCCGTAGTGCAGAGTGTGGGTCAGCACGTGAGTTTTGGCTTCCCGCCAGGGAACCATTTCACCATCCAGCCAGATCAGGCCATCGCGATCAGCCATCGACATTGTTTCTGCTCCTAAAGCGCTCTATTCGGAAAACCGGCATTCTAGCAGGAAAACTCGGGCTTACGAAGAGGCACAATGACTCTTCCATCAACCCAACATAACCCGATTCCACATACGTTGGATGTAATCACGTTCTTCGGGAAACGCGTCACCCGCCACCTGGCTGTTCAGGTTCTGCAGTGCCCGCCGGTGTATGGTGGAGCGCAGGGTGATGAACGTTTCCCGGAGTTTCTCGGTGTCTTCCACCGGCAAAACCCCTGCCCGGCCCAGTTCCTCCATCTGGCGAATATTATCGGACCACTGCGTCAATTCAGGATGCTCGGAACAACAGGCCAGCATCAGGTACTGCACCATGAACTCGATATCGATAATGCCACCATGGTCGTGTTTGATATGGAAAACCTCTGGTATCTTGCCTTCGATTTGCGGGGTGCCCAGGGCTGTGCGCATTTTCTCGCGCATGCCGACCACCTCTTCTTTTAACTTGCCCTGGTCCCTCTGCTGACACAGGATGTCGGCGCGCAGCTTTTCAAACGCTTCCAACGTTTCCCGGCAACCGGCCACACCACGAGCACGGGCCAGCGCTTGATGCTCCCAGGTCCAGGCGTCCTTACGCTGGTACTTCTCGAAGGCAGACAGGGTACTGACCAGCAGCCCCGAACTCCCCGATGGTCGCAGGCGCATATCCACTTCATAGAGTTGGCCAGACGGCGTCTGGGTGTTGAGAATGTGCACGATACGTTGCCCGAGCCGAGTGTAGAAAACGGCGTTGTCGATGGGCTTGTCGCCATCCGTTGACTGTTCCGGATCGGCATCATGGATAAAGACCAGGTCGAGGTCCGAGGTATAGCCAAGTTCGATACCCCCCAGCTTGCCATAACCAACGACGGCGAAATCGGTGTCACAGGCAGAGCCATCCTTGCGCCGGGGGTAGCCATGGCGGCTGACCAGGTTGGCGAACGCCACGTCGACCACATGGTCCAGCACCACTTCGGCAATCCACGTCAGGTAGTCACTGACTTTCATTAGCGGCAGGGTTTCCCGTATCTCCGAGGCGGCCACTCGCAAAATGTGGGCTTTCTTGAAGTGCCGCAGAGTTTCCATCTGCTCTTCGAGATCTTCATAGGGAATACGCAGCATCTGCTGGCGCAGGTCATCCTGAAGTTCGGTTTTTGCCGGCGGGCTGTACAGACTCTCTGCGTTCAGCAACTCGTCGAGCAGCAAGGGCGTTTCCGCCAGTTGGCTTGCGATCCAGGGGCTTTCACTGCACAGGCGAACCAGTTGGGTCCTGGCTCCCGGATTCTCCAGCAGCAACACCATATAGGCGGTTCTGCGCAAAATCGCTTCAACCAGTTGAAGAACCCGCACCAGCGTCTGGGACGGCCTCTCCACGTGAGTAAGCGCTTCCAACAGCACCGGCATGAACTTGTTCAACCGCTGCCGCCCTTGGGTTTGCAGCGTTTGCAGGGTGCGGGTCCCGCGCAGGTCGCTGAGGGCGGAATAGCTGCCTTCGGCATCCTCGAAACCATGGTCACCGAGCCAGGCGATTGCCGCTTCCTCATCCATTTCCCCCAACCAAAGTTCTTGCCAGCCTTCATCAAGCGCCGCCATCTCGTGCTCTTCATCTTCGATGGCGATGATATCCGCGAAATGCGTGGCCACCCGTCCGCGGTGCCTCTCCAGTTCCGTAATGCAGGCTGCCCAATCATCAAATCCCATGATCAGCGCCACACGAGCTCGGGACAGATCGTCTTCCGGCAGCAGTTGGGTCTGCTTGTCTTCCATACCCTGGAGGGCATGTTCAAGATTGCGAAGGAACACATAGGCCTCCTTCAGCTCCTTCACCACCGGTGACGGCAGCAGCTCCAGCTCTTCCAGCTCCTTCAGGATCACCAGCAGTTCCCGCTGCTGTAATTCCCGCTCGCGGCCGCCCCGGATTAATTGGAAGGCCTGCACCACGAATTCAATCTCGCGGATGCCTCCGTTACCGAGCTTGATATTATTTTCCAGCCCTTTACGGCGCACCTCCCGGCTGATCATGGACTTCATGGCACGCAGGGACTCAAACGCACTGAAGTCGATGTATTTGCGATAGACAAAGGGTTTCAAGCTATCCATCAGCACTTGTCCTGCCTTCTGGTCACCGGCCACAACCCGCGCCTTTACCATCGCATAACGCTCCCAGTCCCGCCCCTGGTCCTGGTAATAGGTTTCCAGCGCGGCGAAACTCAACGCTAACGCCCCACTCTGGCCATAGGGGCGCAGGCGCATATCCACGCGGAACACGAAGCCGTCGGCGGTGATCTGGTCCAGCGCCTGGATCAGCCTCTGGCCCAGGCGGATGAAAAACTGCTGGTTGTCAATGGAGCGGCGCCCGCCACGGGTTTCACCCTTCCCGGGGAACGCGAAGATGAGATCAATATCAGACGACACGTTGAGCTCGTGCCCACCCAGTTTTCCCATTCCCAGAACAATCAGGGGTTGCGGGCCTTCCTTACCCGTCGCCGGATTTACTCCCCACGGCGTTCCTGATTGCTCGCAGGTGTCTTCGTACAACCAGTCCAGGGCTCCCTGGATACAGGTATCGGCGAAGTCACTTGTGGCCGCCATGGTTTCGGCAAGGTCTGCCCAACGCATCAGGTCCCGCCAGATAATCCGGAACTGTATTTCCGTCCGGAACCGCCGCAACGCCGCCTGGAGACTGCCCTCATCAACCACTTCTGACAGGAATTCCTGCCAGCGTTGGCGCAGGTAATCCGACGTTGTGGCCTCAGCCAGGGGGCGGGACTGACATAACGCTGCGACCTGCTCCGGATGACGCTCAAGAGTGCGCCTGACGAACAGGCTGCGAGCGATGGCCTGCGCCACATCCTCATCGGAAACACCACCCGGAGTGCCCAGAAAACTGGGCACTCCTTCGGGAAATACCGAAGACCAGACACCTCCAACCTCATCTTCCAGACTCTTCGGTAAAGAGCGCCAAGGCTCGGACATAATGCAAACCCCTGTGTCTCTGTTATATTTCCCGTACTGTATAACGAACTCTCCCCCGACTGAACCGTTGTAAGGACACCGATGCAGAGGAATCGCCGGCCGCTGAACCCGGAACATCAGCTTTCCCACCTGCCTATGTCCGGCATTATCCGGTCACGCATCAAGCGGCTTTTCACCATTCTTGGCGGGCTGCTGGTCACTCAGGTAGTGATCATCTGGGCGGCAGAGGACCTCACGCTGTTCGAGTCTGCGTGGATGACCATGACAACGCTGGTTACCGTGGGCTACGGTGATTATGCGCCAGAAACCATCATCGGACGGCTCAGCACCGTTTTCCTGATGTTCATTGCCGCCATCACGCTGCTGACGCTTATCGTCAGTGATTATATTGAATACCGGTTCTACCGCCGGGAACGTATCTTAACCGGACGCTGGATATACGCCATGAAAGACCATATCGTTATCGTCAACACACCGCAGACGGGTGGAGAGCAGTATTTTTCTCGCTTTGCCTCCCAGATGCGGGCCGTACCCGGCTATGAAACCGTTCCCATCATCATACTGACCAGCCAGTTTCCAAACGGGCTGCCGCCCGAACTGGCGGACAACGGACTGGTTCATTTTCATGGTTCCGGTAGCGATCCGGAAGCTCTCAAGGCGGTGCACGCTGGTTCTGCCCGACATATTATCGTGTTGGCCGCCGACGAATCCGACCCGACCTCCGACAGTCTGACGTTTGATATCGCCCACAGGCTGAGTGAGTCGAACCTCGGCCAAAAAGTCACGGTGGAGTGCGTGCGGGATGAGAATCGGGATCGCTTTACTTCTGTGGGTGTCCGTACCGTTATCCGGCCGGTTCGAACCTATCCGGAGATCATGGTGCGCTCGGTAATCGCCCCAGGGTCAGAGAAAGTCCTTGAGGATCTGTTTAACTATCAACACGACCACCCTCACCGCTACGAAATTGAACTGGACGACCTGAACTGGGCGGATATTGTTAGTGCGCTGATCCGGCATGGCATCGGCACCGCACTGGCCTATATTGACAACAATAACGAAGTCGTTTGCCATCCGCCGACCGATAAGGAAATTGAAGGTAAGGGCCTGATCGTTCTGGTGAAGTCCAGCGAGACACCGGACGTGGAAGTGGTGAAAGAGGCCCTGTCACACTATCGCGACTTTATTAACAAATGGCACAATTTGCAGAAACAGGCCTCCCAAGGGGATAGCAACGCCGCCAATGCGGCCGACCAGTCGTAAACTATGACGCCGCGATGGCCAGTTGTAGCTGGCCGAGCTCCTTACTGGTTATCATATCTCCAATGGTATCCCCTTCTGCCAGTGCACGGAACACGCGCTGATAGAGGTCCTGGACGCCGCGCTCGCCAGCCATCCGACCTATTGCGGCAAAATCATCTCCATCCGCGGGAATGGGCTGGCCTGTAAGCCATGACACGCTCAGGAGAAACAGGAATTCATTCACCGACAGCTCTGCATCCGACACCGCTTGCGGAACCGGTTGATAGAGCCCCGCAAGGTGATACCCTTGCTCCGCCTTGCTCACAAGGTTCAGAAACACCGGTACCTCATCCGCCAGACGTCGCGCCCACGCGAGCAACAGCGAGGCGTCTCCAGCCTTAAGCTCAAATTCAATTTCGCTGAGCGGTCGGGACTGCTCACCTGCCACGATTTCCCCGGAATCAATGGCTACTTCAATCAGGCTTTCCCCTTGCTCGATCATGACCACACGACGCTGGAAGTTAGTCTCAAACACCGGTTTCAGTTCGGCAAGGTTCACGTTCTGACCCACTGGCGTATCAGCGAGCAGCCCCATATTGAGCGTGGTACCGATCAACGGCCACTCCCACTCCTGACGACGATGGGCACCATCAACGAACTCACCACGGGTTTTCAGAGTCTGGATGTGCTTGCCACCCGCTTTACGAATTCGCAGGGCAATCTTCTGGCTGTTGAGATCCCCATCGGGCGTGTCGTAGTACGTGTTTCCCAACTGCAGAGTCTCTGACTCCCTGGTGTTGGGCTCACTCAACAGCCACTCAACGGCCCGATCCAGGTCAGGTTTCGCCACGCTGAGCTTGATTTCCAGTTCCAGGGTCATCGCCCCTCCTGCCTTGGGAAATATAATATCAGCATACATAAAAAAACCGGCGGCCCGAAGGCCGCCGGTTTTTGACTACTTACATTGATTAGCTGGCTAGCTGATCAGAAGTAGTAAACACCACCAACGGCCAGCGCAGAACGCTCGCTTTCGTCGGCAACGCCGTAAACGCCGTCGTCACCGTTGCCCAGGTAACCTTCAACGTAAACGTACATGTGGTGAGACACGTTGTGCAGAGCCTGCAGAGTAATAGTGCTACGCTCGGTGTCGCCTGAATCATCAGCTACGTCCAGCTCATAAGTCGCGGCGAACTGGTTCGGACCAACGGCGTATACAGCGTGAACGCCGTAGCGATCGCCAACGTCTTTACGAGTCTGGTACTGACCAGTCAGGCTCAGGGCGTCCAGGCCTACAGTGGCACGCAGGCCGTAGGTGTTTTCATTGTTCGGGCCACCAGCGCCGTCGTTAGAATCCATGGCTACTGCCACTTCAACATTGTCAACCGCATAGGTAGCAGCCAGCTGGTAAGGGTAGGACTTCTTGTCACCCTTATCGCCAAGATCGTTGACACCATCATCGTCTGCGTCTAGGTTATCCAGGTCGCCATTGATCTGAACGGCAGCGCCCAGAGTCAGGCCACCGAAAGATGGAGTCTTGTACTGAACCAGATCGCCTTCGCCCGTTTCGTATCCGCCACCGAAGTTATAAGCAGCAAACTCGTAGAAGTTGGCAATTCTGTCAATAGCGCTTTCGTAGGTGGAGTCGTCAGAACCAACCCAAACCTGGCCGAAGCTGTCGCCTTTCACACCAATGCAGGCCTCATCAACGTCTTCCAGACCGCTCTCGCGATCCTTATCGTCAGCGGCCAGGCCATAATAATTCATCTTTCTTCTTGTCAGCGAAGAACCCGCCATGCCCTTTACGGCTCAATCATTTACGCTGCTTTTTTAAAGCAATTAGCGACAAACCTGTTTCAATGCAATGATGTCGCACTTCCAAATTTTTAACCGGCCCTTTTAAGCTCAATTGAGCTTAAAAGGGAAACTATTTATGCTATTAACTGCCATCTGTTTTCGCGAAACTTACCCATCAAATCCAAGGCCAGAAACCATTAACTTGTTTTTCATCAATAAATTAACGGAGAAAAATGCTTCATGCACCAGTCAAAGATCTGGCTTCCTGGCCAGCGCCGCACCAGAAAAGACCACCGACAGTTGCAATGCGTCGCTATAGGGCGACACCTCAACGCCTCCCGGGTACACCTCTGACCTCCAGAAGAAACGTAACCGGCCCATCGTTTAACAAGGCCACTTTCATGTCCGCGCCGAACCGACCCTGACCAACCCGATCCGCGCCCAACTGCGACTCACACACCGCCACGAATTCATGAAACAATGCTTCCGCGGATTCCGGGCGCGCAGCCGTCGAAAATCCCGGACGGGACCCGGACCGGGTATCAGCAGCAAGCGTAAACTGGGGAACAACAAGGAGGGAGCCGCCCATATCGAACAGGCTGCGATTCATCCGTCCCTGGTCGTCGGGAAATACCCGGTAGGAGAGTAATTTTCGACACAGTTCCCGCACCGTGCAGGAGTCGTCTGACTTCTCCACTCCAAGCAACAACAACAGCCCCGAACCAATCTCGGAGATGATCTCATTGTCGACGGTAACGCTGGCGTGGGTAACCCGCTGTATCAGCCCTTTCATCAAGCTCCCTGCGCAAGGACTCAGAATTCGGAACGAAGTTTATCCACGCACCAGGCTCGCCGCAACCTTCTTAATGTGACTTTACGTATCCCTACCTTCAAGCTGCGCAGCGACCTCATCGACACCACGCATCAGGGCATCAATGATGGCGGGCTCGGACGCCGAGTGCCCAGCGTCCCGTATGATCCTCAAGCCTGCTTCCGGCCAGGCCTGGCTCAAAGCCAGAGCGTTATCCAGCGGGCAAACCATATCGTAACGGCCATGGACAATGATGCCAGGAATATCCTTGAGTAACGCCGCGTCACGTACGATCTGATCATCTTCCAGAAACGCATTATTCATGAAGTAATGGCATTCGATTCGGGCCAGGGCAATGGCCACATGGGGATGCCCGAAGTGCTCAACCACACGCGGATTCGGGTGCAGGGTCGCACACCGCCCCTCCCAGATGGACCACGCCTTGGCAGCCTGTATCTGCTCCAGTTCGTTGCTGCTCGTCAGGCGACGGTAATAGGCCGCGACGAGATCACCACGCTCACCCTCCGGAATGGGCGCCAGGAAATCCCGCCAGTAATCGGGAAACACGCGGCTTGCGCCCTCCTGGTAGAACCAGTGGATATCTCTGGGCCGACACAAAAATATTCCTCTCAGAACCAGACCAAGCACTCTGTCCGGGTGCGACTGGGCATACACCAGGCTCAACGTAGCCCCCCAACTGCCGCCAAACAGTATCCATCGGTCCACCCCGAGAAAGGTCCGCACTGTTTCCATGTCGTCCACAAGATTTTGCGTGGTGTTTCCAACAAACTCCGCCAGAGGCCTTGAACGGCCTGCTCCACGCTGATCCATCAGAATAATCCGGTAGCGCTCGGCATCGAAAAAACGGCGGTGATAGTCCTCGCACCCACCACCCGGCCCACCGTGGACGACCAGAACAGGAATGCCATCCGGATTGCCGCTTTCTTCAACAAAAAGCTCATGAGGGGGATCAACTGCAATGCGATGTTGGGCGTTAGGCTTGATATCTGGGAACAGGGTGAGCATGAGGCGCTCCGGAAAGAGGATTTAACCGGAGTTTAGCTGAAGAGAACAAAAAAGGGGCGGGCCATATTGGCACCGCCCCCTCTATATCGAGCACTGAAGATTACTTCTTATGGGCGCGCTTACGCTCGTTCTCGGTCAGAAGCTTCTTGCGCAGCCGGATCGACTTGGGCGTCACTTCCACCAACTCGTCTTCATCGATAAACTCCAGAGCCTGCTCGAGGGTATGCTTGATCGGCGGCACCAGGCCGATAACCTCATCCTTGCCAGACGCGCGCATGTTGTCCAGCTTCTTCCCCTTGGTGGGGTTAATCACCAGATCGTTGTCACGGCTGTGAATACCACATAACTGGCCTTCATAGATTTCCTGGCCAGGATCCAGGAACAGCTTGCCCCGGCTCTGCAGTGTTTCCAGCGAGTAAGTCAACGCAGCACCCGTCGCCATTGACACCAGCACACCGTTTTGACGACTGGTGACATCACCGCTCTTGATAGGACCGTAATGGCTGAAGGTTGAGGTCAGGATACCCGAGCCGGATGTCATGGTCAGGAAGGCGTTACGGAAACCGATCAGCCCTCGCGCCGGAATCGTATACTCAAGGCGCATACGGCCCTTTCCATCCGGCACCATGTTGGTCATCTCACCCTTGCGGAGCCCCATCTGATCCATCAGCGCGCCCTGGTGCTGCTCTTCGATATCGATGATGACGTTCTCATACGGCTCCTGCTTGACACCGCCGATCTCACGGATAACCACTTCCGGGCGCCCTACTGCAAGCTCAAAATTCTCCCGGCGCATATTCTCGATCAGCACCGACAGGTGCAGCTCGCCACGACCCGATACCTTGAACTTATCTGCAGACTCACCTTCCTCAACTCGCAGAGCAACATTGTGCAGCAGCTCTTTTTCCAACCGCTCTTTGATGTTGCGGCTGGTGACAAACTTGCCTTCCTTGCCACAGAACGGTGAATCGTTGACCTGAAAAGTCATGGAAACCGTTGGCTCGTCGACCGTTAGCGGCGGCAGAGCTTCAACAGCGGACTGATCGCATAAGGTGTCAGAGATGTACAGCTCATCCATGCCGCTGACACAGATAATGTCGCCGGCCTGCGCTTCGTCGACTTCAACCCGCTGCAGCCCCGAGTGGCCCATGATCTTGAGAATGCGGCCCTGGCGCTTTTTGCCGTTGGCACCAATCGCCGTCACCGGAGAATTGGTTTTAACCTTGCCGCGCATAATGCGGCCAATGCCAATGACGCCCAGGAAGCTATTGTAGTCCAACTGGGAAATTTGCATCTGGAACGGACCGTCCCGGTCAACGTTGGGCGCAGGCACGTGATCAACGATGGCCTGAAAAACCGCGTCCATGTTGTCGTCCAGCTTCTCATGATCCATTCCGGCAATGCCGTTCAGGGCACTGGCATAGACAATCGGAAAGTCCAGTTGCTCATCGCTGGCACCAAGGTTGTCGAACAAGTCAAACACCTGATCCACCACCCAATCCGGGCGAGCCCCGGGGCGGTCAATCTTGTTCACCACAACGATCGGATGCAAACCCGCGTCGAATGCTTTCTGGGTGACGAAACGGGTTTGCGGCATAGGGCCGTCAATGGAGTCAACCACCAGCAACACACAATCGACCATGCTCATGACACGCTCGACTTCACCCCCGAAATCGGCGTGACCCGGGGTGTCCACGATATTGATGTCGTAGTCATGCCATTTCAGCGCCGTATTCTTGGCCAGAATGGTAATACCACGTTCTTTTTCCTGGTCATTGGAGTCCATGACACGCTCGTTTTCGAGCTCTTTACGGTCCAGCGTGCCGGACTGACGAAGAAGCTGGTCAACCAGCGTGGTCTTGCCATGGTCAACGTGGGCGATGATGGCGATATTACGAAGTTTATCAATCACAACTATAATCCTGCAGCATGCACTGAATGACCTGAGAGGTCTTCAGTAAGCGCAAAGCCCCTTACATGCCGTCTCAAATCCGTAAAATGAATTTCATTTGCCAGGCTGGGCAGCCCGGGTGCACCCTGATGAAACTCAGCGGTTACACTGAGCATCCGGGGCGAAAATGAAGTGGCGCGCAGTATATAGCAAACTCACTTGCGTTTATATGAAGAAAAGTGACTATCGGGCCACCTTCGCACACGCACCATTTTGACGCATTATGCCGATGAACGCACCATTTTAATGCACCACAAGAGGGCGATTTGACTCCCGCTATTAAGGCGATCGCTCCAAAACAGCCCGAAAACTCTCCAATTGCGCTCTTGTGGAGCATGCTCAAAAAACTGGCAAGGCTATTGCTTTATCCTCAGTAGCCGAATTTGCAGGTAAGTCGGAACAGCTTTTGATAAGCTTCCCAACCTGAAAGAAAGATCGGGGGTCAGCACCGCTGAACGATCCGGCAACAACGCACACAGAAATCGCCCGCACTGCGGGATAACTGACGGAGCTTGCACAATGTCCAAGACGATTGATCTGATCAAGGAACACGAAGTCAAATGGGTCGACATGCGATTCACTGACAGCCGCGGTAAAGAGCAGCACGTGACCCTGCCCGCAACCGAGGTAGACGAAGAGTTCTTCGCCGACGGCAAAATGTTTGACGGGTCCTCCATCTCTGGCTGGAAGGGGATCAACGAATCCGACATGATTCTGATGCCGGTCGACGAAACGTCTGTCCTTGATCCTTTCACGGAAGAAACGACCGTTAACATCACCTGTGACATTGTGGAGCCATCCACCATGCAAGGGTACGAGCGTGACCCACGCTCGGTTGCCAAGCGTGCCGAAGAATACCTGAAGTCAACCGGCATTGCTGATGGCGCTCTGTTCGGCCCAGAGCCAGAGTTCTTCGTGTTCGACTCCGCCAAGTGGAAAGTCGACATGCAGGGCTCAATGTACGAACTGTACTCCGAAGAAGCAGCCTGGGTTTCCGGCGAAGATTTCGATCGCAATAATATTGGTCACCGTCCTGGCGTTAAAGGCGGCTATTTCCCGGTCCCGCCGGTAGACAGCCTGCATGACCTGCGTGGCGCGATGTGTGCTGCCATGGAATCCATGGGCCTGGAAATTGAAGTCCACCACCACGAAGTGGGTACTGCTGGCCAGTGTGAAATCGGCGTTGGCGCCAACACCCTGACTCGCAAGGCTGACGAAGTACAGATCCTGAAGTACTGCGTACACAACGTCGCTCACGCGTACGGTAAGACGGCCACCTTCATGCCCAAGCCAGTGGTTGGTGACAACGGTTCCGGCATGCACGTACACATGTCCCTGAACAAGGATGGCAAAAACCTGTTTGCAGGTGACGGCTATGCCGGCCTCAGCGAAATGGCGCTGTATTATATAGGCGGTGTTATCAAGCATTCCAAGGCCATCAATGCCTTCACCAATGCCTCCACCAACAGCTACAAGCGCCTGGTTCCGGGTTTTGAAGCTCCGGTCATGCTGGCCTACTCGGCCCGTAACCGCTCTGCATCAATACGCATTCCTTACGTCAACAGCCCGAAAGGCCGTCGTATCGAAGTACGCTTCCCGGACGCTTCTGCCAACCCGTACCTGGCCTTCGCAGCCCTTATGATGGCTGGCCTGGACGGCATTCAGAACAAGATCCATCCTGGCGATGCCATGGACAAGGATCTGTACGACCTGCCAAAGGAAGAAGCCCTGAATATCCCGACCGTTGCCGAAACTTTCCAGGAAGCTCTGGACAGCCTGGAAGCGGATCATGAGTTCCTGACTCGTGGCGGCGTCTTTACTGAGGACATGATTGGCGGTTACATCGACCTTAAGCGTGGCGAAGTTGAAAAACTCAACATGACCACACATCCGGTCGAGTTTGAGTTGTACTACTCCTGCTAAGCTGCTCGTAAATACAAGCAGCCCAAGTAGTAGTCAGAGAAGCCCCGCCTTGCGCGGGGCTTTTTTTGTGTACGGTCGCACATTTCGACCAGCCTTAACGGAATGTAACCAAGCTGCTGGGTAATGGCGTTGAAATACTCAGGACGGGCACTGATAATCGGGTAAAACAATCAAACAGGTTGTCTCTATGAACGTACGGCTCGCACTACTCACGGGCATTGTTGCCCTTGCGGCATTTCCGGTTTCCGCGGAGGTCTATCGTCAGGTGGATGCTCAAGGGAACGTTACCTATACCGACGAACCCTCGGAAGGCTCGCCTGCTGAGGAGATCAAGGTCAAGCCTGTCACCACGGTCACCCTGCCCAAACTCGAAGCGGTTAGAGAACCCGAGCGGTTGCGTGAAAAAGTGCAGCAGGAAGGGGCCGTCTACGATAGCGTCCGTTTTCTTGCGCCGGGCGACGATCAGGCCTTTCACAGTGGCAGCGGCGATGTGGAATTTCGCGTGACCAGTTCACCCGGTCTTCGGGGCAGCCACAAGTACGAAGTCACTCTCGACGGTCAACCAGTGGGCCAGAGCGCTTCCGGAAGCGTTATGGTGCGTAATGTGTTTCGCGGCACCCACGATGCCGGCGTCAATATCGTCGACAGCAACGGAGTTACCGTCAAGAGCGGCGAAACCATTACGTTCACCATTCACCGGCCCAGCGTCAACAACTGATGCACCATTCCGGCGCTCCGACCGTCTCAGGCCGGGGCGCTACACAAACGCAAACCTGTAGCGGTTAGCGAACGATCACGCCACTCTTGCTTGCCCTGTTTTAGTGCGACCGCACCATAAAAAAGCCATACTCTGATCATTCCCAGGGCGGATATCCGGGGGCAGGCTGTGCGCAATTATACTTCTGCACTACACCACAGCGTGTTCACAGGCCTGCGACCCCGCATGCCCGTATAATGCCCACGTTCATCCTCCTAACAGCCAATGTGGTTCGCTTTTTGCAAAACCACCTTAGCAACCCGCAAGGCCTATCAAAAGGGACAAACGAATGGCAATACCGGCCGGATACAAAAGCATACTGGACAGCCTGACCACAGCCGTACTGGTGCTGCGTGACGGATTGCGAATCCAGTACCTGAATCCGGCAGCCGAAAGCCTGTTTGAAACCAGCGTAACCAGAAGTAAGGACGCCCCGATCAACGACATCCTGATCGACTCTGAGGACGCCCTGAAAACACTGCATGCGGCGGCCGAGAACGGCCAGTCGTACACCAGACGCGAAGCGGAATTCATACTGGCAAGCGGGCTGCGTCTGACGGTTGATTATTCGGTATCCCCCATAAGCCTTGAGCCAACGGAACTGTTGATCGAAATCCAGCCCAGAGACCGCTTGCTACGGATCAGCCGGGAAGAGGACATTATCTCCCAGCAGGAAACCACCCGGATACTGGTCCGGGGCATGGCCCATGAAATCAAAAACCCTCTTGGTGGTATTCGCGGGGCCGCCCAGTTGCTGGACCGCGAACTGCACAACGAAGACCAGAAAGAATACACCCAGGTAATCATTGCAGAAGCGGACCGGCTGCGAACCCTGGTGGATCGCATGCTCGGCCCGAACAAGGCGCCAAAACTGGCGCCCACCAATATTCATGAGGTTCTGGAGCGCGTTAAAACCCTTCTGGAAGCCGAGAGCCGCGGCCGGCTGAACTTCCGGAGGGATTACGATCCCAGCCTGCCGGAATTCCAGGGCGACAAGGAACAGCTGATCCAGGCTTTTCTCAACATTGCGCGTAACGCCATGGAAGCCGCGTTCGAGAACCTGGCAGAGATAACCGGCGACGAACAGCCGACCATCACCTTTCGCACACGCGCGTTGCGACAGTTCACCATCGGCCACAAACGCCATCGCCTGGTGTGCCGCGTGGATGTGATCGACAACGGCCCGGGCATACCACCGGACCTGCTGCAGAACGTTTTCTACCCGATGATCAGTGGGCGAGCCAGCGGCACGGGCCTCGGCCTGTCCATCACCCAAAGCATCATCGGACAACATCACGGGCTTGTTGAATGTGAGAGCGAGCCCGGAAAAACCGACTTCATCATCTTCCTGCCCCTGGAGGAAAACCAATGAGCCAACCGGCAAACGTCTGGATAATTGACGATGATCGCAGTATACGCTGGGTGCTGGAGCGCGCCCTGAACCAGGCCGGTATGCAGCCCCGGGTATTTGAAAGTGGCGAAAGCATCATGATGAGGCTGGAACACGAACAGCCTGACGCCATCATCAGCGACATCCGCATGCCCGGCGTCGACGGCATTACCCTGCTCTCCCAGATCGTCGACGCGCACCCGGACCTGCCGGTGATCATCATGACCGCGCATTCCGACCTGGAAAGCGCTGTAACCAGTTACCAGACCGGCGCCTTCGAATATCTTCCAAAACCGTTTGATGTGGACGACGCCGTTGCGCTGGCGAAGCGGGCCGTGGCTCACAGCCACGAGCGCAGGGCCACCTCGGAACCGCAAGCGGAAAGTGCCCAGCGGAATGCCGAAATCATCGGTGAAGCACCCGCGATGCAGGAGGTGTTCAGGGCCATCGGCCGGCTGTCCCACTCCAACATTACCGTCCTGATCAATGGTGAAAGTGGTACCGGTAAGGAACTGGTCGCCCAGGCCCTTCACAACCATAGCCCCCGGGCCAGCCACCCTTTTATCGCGCTAAACATGGCCGCGATTCCAAAGGACCTGATTGAGTCTGAGCTGTTTGGCCATGAGAAAGGCGCCTTCACCGGCGCGGCCGCCGCAAGACAGGGCCGCTTCGAGCAATCCAACGGCG